>Ga0265798_10001535_pt1 | contig 35791 bp, 42 predicted proteins | sample P3T30metagenome_FD_192430 | JGI IMG/M metagenome (GOLD analysis project Ga0265798, IMG submission 192430) | Plant litter microbial communities from East Loma Ridge, Irvine, California - P3 T30 | ecosystem: Environmental > Terrestrial > Plant litter > Unclassified | place: USA: California...
GCCGGGCTGGCGGCCTTTGCTAAACGGCAGGAATCTAAAAGCAGGGTGTATGCTTTTGAGCAGCCCGAAACGGCTACGCTTTTGCCCGAAATGGAAGCAGTTTTTAAACGTAATACGGTTGCATGGGATTTTTTTAATGCGCAGCCGGCCGGATATAAAAAGGTAATGCTGCACTGGATTACTACTGCCAAGCAGGAAAAAACGCGCCTGAGCCGCTTAGAGACTACTATAAAGGCCAGCGAAGAGGGCAAACGCCTGGACTGGAGGTAAGCTTTAGAACTGGTTTGTGCTTTTTCTTACAATTTTTATGGTTATATTTGAGTTTTAGCTATATAACCAATTAATTATACCGATATGAAAAAGCCAATCAGGATTTTAGCTACACTTGGGGCTATTGCCGTAGGTTTTGCCTTTACCATGCCTTTTCAGGCCCATAAAAAACAAATTACTATAGTGCTCGATGCTGCACATGGCGGCAAAGACTTTGGGTCGGGCCACGGCAGTTTTTATGAGAAACAGATAGCCGCAGCCGTATCTGACAGGATTCGGGGACTAAGTGATGATGTGGAGATCGTTTTTCATGAAACGCGTCCGGATGACACTTTTGTGTCTTTAGAAGACCGTGTGAACGTGATAAACGAAGTAAAGCCGGACCTGGTGCTGAGCCTGCATACCAACTATGAGCGTAACGGTGAAAAGAGCGGTATGGATTTTTATATATCTGATAAATCTTCGACTTACGAAAAGTCAAAACAATATGCTGACGGGCTTTCTGCGGCCTTTGCAAGTAAGCAGTTTAAGACTGAGGTAAAGACTGCGCCGTTTTGGGTACTTAAAAAAAGTGAAGCACCCACTGTTATGATTGAAATGGGCTACCTGAGCAATGAGGCCGACAGAAGTTACCTTACTACCGAAGCGGGACAGGATGCTATTGCCACCACAGTTGCAACATTTATTAAAACCCTTAAATAAGCCCATGGCTAAAGAACAGAATTATAACAACCATATCAGGTATTACCCACCGCACCACTTTGTGTTTTATCCTGTTATGCTGGCACTTATGGGCTGGTGTGCCTTTAATGCCTGGCACAATGAACACGACAAGGCTTTGTGGATAACCATAGGCGCGGGCTTTGGCTGCCTTACATGGCTTGCCTGGATGCTGCGGCAGCATTATGCACTTGTGCTGCAAAACCGCACCGTAGTGCTGGAGCTGCGCTATCGCTATCTTGCCATAACCGGTAACCGGTTTGAGCCCATTGAACAACAATTGACAGACGGGCAGCTTTATGCCCTGCGTTTTGCCCCTGATGAAGAATTTGCGGCACTGGCCCAAAGAGCCGTGACTGAAAACTTATCTGGTGATGCGATAAAGAAATCAATTAAGAACTGGAAGGCTGACCACAGGAGGGTTTAAAATTTGGCTTAGCATTTAGAATTGAATTCAAATTTGCTTAGCTGGTTTATAAGAAATTTGATAGTTGATGAATTTGAAATCCAAAAGTGAAGAATAGGCACTTTTCAAGGCAACCTGAAACTTCAATATAAGCCAGAAATTTTAAACTGACTAATTAAGCTATTCCAAAGTCCGAAAGTGAAATATTAAGCACTTTTTACATAGGTGATGTAATATTTTTCCTTAAAAAATTAAATCGGGATACCATATAAAATGATATCCCGATTTTTTAAATCAGGTTCGGAATTTGTATATAAATTCTTACCTCTGACTTGATTTTTATAGATCATAATCGTTCCAGTAGAAACGGCTGTTGTTGCGGTTATAATCGCTGTGATCGCTGTTAATATAATCGGCGGCATTACGCTCTTCGTCATCATAACGGTAACTGTCTGAACGTTCTACAGGATTATTAGCATCCCAGTCGTTGCCTGTAGTACCACTGCTAAACGTAGACGGGTCTTCGGAATTGTTATTTTCATAAGATTCCTCGTCTTCGTTAAACGTCTTACTGTCAGGGTCTTTGTTCTTATCTGTGTTTTTATTGTATGCCGGATCTCTGTCGCCATTGCGGTCGTTAGATCGGCTTGCAGGATCCTGGTCCAGGTTTCCTCTATTTTTATCATCTGTAATCATGGTATGTGGCTTTATATCAATATATTAGTATTCTCTTTTCTTTTCGGAGGTATCTCCGTCCTGAATTTTCTTTGGTGTTTTAGTGGCTGATGTTTTTTTTGCAGCGCCCTCTTTAGCGGTTGATATAGAGGCTTTTAAAGCGCCTTCATCTTTACTGCTATGGCTCAGATCTTTACCGCTTGATACTTTAGGTGCAGGGGTCTGATTTTCGTCTTTCTTTGTCATAAACTGGTCATTTAGCGTGTATTATAAAGTTAGTAAACATGAAAGAGAAGGTTGAAGCCAATTAACATTTCATTTAGCTGTTAAAGTTTTAAATCGAAATTAAGTTGTTGTATATTAGATTATTACGATTTGTATTCATTTCTTTGGCATTTTAATTTAACAAACAATTTGCTGAAAATATGACGGTTAGGACTTTAAAAGTTGCTAAATTAGTAGAGGCTTAATAAGGATTTACTGATAATTTAAAAGTCTAAATGCCTAAATCACTCAATAACTAATAATTACGCATAAAAATGGCTACACAACACTGGGTATTAGACCCCGCGCACTCTGAGATACATTTTAAAATACGACATCTCGTAATCAGCACAATTACAGGGAGTTTCAATATTTTTAGCGGCAGGCTTACCACGCCACAGCACGACGACTTTAGTAATGCATATGTTACCCTTAAAATTGATGTGTACAGCATTGACACTAATAATACCCAAAGGGATGAGCACCTTAAGTCAGTCGAGTTTTTTGATGCCGACCAATATCCTGAAATTGAGTTCTTATCAACTGATTTTAGGCACATTGAGGGCGATAAACATACCCTAACAGGGGAGTTGACCATTAAAGATGTAACTAAGACCGTAACGCTTGACGCGCTGTTTGGCGGTGAGGCTAAAGATGGTTTTGGTATTAACCGCGCAGGCTTTGAGATAACCGGCACTATTAACCGTAACGACTTTAATATTCATGCTGATGACGTTACTGAAGCAGGCGGCCTTGTAATAGGCGAGGATATAAAACTTTATGCTAACATACAGTTTACTAATGAAGTAGATTAAAAAAATCCGTTGCGGGTAACCTGCAACGGATTTTATTTTATTCCCCGAAGTGTGTGTTGCCACGCACTTTTTTATTGTCTGGATGCCCTGCCGGATATCGATTTTCTTCGGTATCACTGTTAAAGTCGCGGTTTTCGGCAGTTTCTTTATCTTCGGCTTCGTTTTTTGTGCCGCGGCTTTTGTTTACAACTTCGCCATCGTCGCGGGTAGTGTTATTGTCCTGGCTGTCAACGGGTGGCGCTTTCTTTTCATCCGTATCACGGGCACGCTGCTGCGATACTGTATTGCCATCCTGCTTCTTTTCCAGCTCTGTTTTTAATTTATCGGCGCCGGGATTGTAGTTATCGGGCAGGTTCTCACCGCTAAAGCCTTCATTCTTATTACTTTGTTTTTGCTGATTGCCTATTTTTTTATCGCCCAAATCTTTCGGGTCGTCGGTTCCTGGATTCATAGCTGTGTGTTTTAGTTAACGGTTGGTAATATAATCGTGAAACGATTCAAGTGTTTCATTTGCAGTAGCTTCCATTGACTTTATAAGTCCACTATACCCGTCTTTTAGGGTGCCGTTTGAGGTATAATAGTCCGGCAGCTTGTACTCCAGCAGTGTATCATTATCGCCATAAATATCGGTGACAATATATTTTATGGTATAGCTACTGGTGTTAAAAGTAATCTCAAGGCTGTAACCAACCTTATTTTCTACGGTTTCGCCAGCATTTTGATATCGGAATGCATTGCGCTTAAGTGCGCTGATTGTTATGGAGTTACCGGTAACATTAGTGGCGTCATATCCTCCGGAAGTGCGCGTATAGTCATGCGCCCATGCTTTTGTATTGTCTATAAATTTTTCAGGGAGCATAGCGGGCATGGCTGCAGTAACGCTTGTAAAGCTGCCACGTTGCAGTTGCGTTTTTGGCGCCTGAGCTTTGGCGGCTGCAAGAATGAAACAACAAACTATAGTAAGTAATTGCTTCATCATCAGGCTTTTTTTAGCGCTTTTTCAAACTCTTCCTTAATGCGGTTGTTAGAAACAAGGAAAGGTTTTTTATCGATAGTTATGGTAATGTCATCGCCATCAATAGTGTAAGATCCTTCAAAACTGCCAACAGGCGTGCTGCCTTCAAAGTTACCTTGCTGCTCGTTACCATTAAGCTGGCCTTTGCTGCCCACTGTACTCCTTATCTTATTGAGTAATTCGGCCTTGTCGCCCGGATATTTGACTGTAAACTGATTGTCCATTGTAATAAAATTTTGGTTATCAGTAAATTTAATCATAATACGAACAGTATTGTCCTTATCTTTTGTTAAACGAAAGGCCAATACTGTTATAATTGATATAAAACTATCAGTCGGGTTACTTTAAGAAATTAGATATTAAATCTTGACTAAACAAATTATTTTACCCTAAAGGTTTTTGTTGGTGCATCAAAAACAATATCAGCGTCATCAAATAATGTGTCAAATGCCTTGTTATCAATCAATTCTTTAGAGGTTCCCTGTAAAAGATTACCATTTTTCATGATAATTATTTCGTCGTTTAACTGCAGGGCCATGTCAAGATCGTGCGTAGAGTAGAGGATGCATTTGCCGGACTCCTGCGCCAGTTTTTTAAGCAGGCGCAACAGGTTTACCTTATGTAATAGATCGAGGTGTGTGGTGGGCTCATCTAACACAATAAGCGATGTATCCTGAGCCAGGGCACGGGCTATGAGCACCTTTTGCAACTGTCCATCGCTAAGTTCGTGGTGTTTTTTAGTGGCCAGCTCATCTGTTTGCGTTAGTTTCAGGGCGTCGTTTACTTTTGTAATGTCTTCGGGCAAAAGGCTTCCTAACCAGTCGGTATAAGGTTGGCGGCCCAGGGCAACCAACTCATATACATTAAGATTACTGGGTGGCAGGCTATCGGTGAGTACCAGGCTTAGCTGTTGCGACAAATGCTCTGGAGAATAGCTGTTAATATCCTTACCATTTAAAATAACCTGCCCCCCTAACGGCTTTTGTAGGCCGGTAAGCGTGCGCAGCAAGGTGCTTTTACCAATACCGTTTGCGCCTATCAGCGCTGTTAACGAGCCTGATTTCAGGTTGATATTGATATGTTGTGCTATGGTAACAGTGCTCTTCCTGGCCATATAGCCGATACTGAGGTTGTGCGCCGAAAGTATAGTATCCTGTGCCATTAGCTAAAAATTCCTTTGCGTTTACTTAATAATAACCCTATAACCACGGGCGCGCCTACAATAGAAGTTATGGCATTTATGGGCAGTACAAAAGCTTTTCCGGGTAATTGCGTGCCTATATCGCATAATAGCATAAGCGTTGCTCCACACAGCAGCGTAGCTATAAATAGAATGCGGTGGCTGCTGGTTTTAAACAACAATTTTGCCATGTGCGGTACCACTAATCCTATAAAAGCGATTGGCCCTGTAAAGGCTGTAACACACCCCGTAAGCAGGCTGGTAGCCAGTATGATAATAAGACGGGTACGGTTAAAATTAATACCCATGCTTTTAGCATAGCGTTCGCCAAGAAGTAAAGCGTCGAGCGGTTTTATGCAGGCAATGGCAAAGGCCAGCCCGATAACAGTAACCAACGCTAAAATAAGGATATTGTGCCATGGCAGGTTGCCGAGGCTGCCAAGTGCCCAAAAGGTGTATTTCTGTAATTTTTCGGCCGAGCTAAAGTACGTTAGTACGCCCACTATAGCACCCGTAAAACTACTAAACATAAGACCTACGATAAGAATTGCCATGGTATCTTTAAGCCTTTGCGCTACAGCCAATACAGCCATTAGTACGGCAAAACTGCCAATGGTAGACGCTAATACAATTATGTATGACGAGGTGAAGAATCCGGCCATTATGCCGGGTAAAAAACCTGAACCCAGTATAACAAAGGCAACGCCCAGGCTGGCGCCGCTGCTAAGCCCAAGTACATCGGGGCCTGCTAAAGGGTTACGAAAAAGTGTTTGCATGAGCAGCCCGCCAATAGAGAGGCCAATACCCGCAAGCACTGCCGTTATGGCCTTTGGTAGCCTGTAATCGAGTACAATGTACTGCCAAGACGTTTTAGACGGAGTGCTCCCGCTGAGGCTTTTAACCACGTCTTTTATAGGGATGCTTACCGCACCCAGGCTCAGGTCGGCTAAAAAAAGAGCTGCAAAGGCAATAGCCAGCAGGCAAAAAAGGGGTATATGTAGCCTCCGGTTGTGCAATTATTTCAGTTTTTCGTAAAATTGAAGCTGGTGGTTGGGCAGCAGCTCAGGATGCAGTATGCGTATCAGGTCCTTTAGTTCAAGGTCGGGCCTGTTGGGCGCAAGTTCGTAATACAGCAGTCCGCCGGTTGTACCTTTTTTAACACTGAATGAGTATACCTGCTTGTTTTTTAATGCTTTAAATTGTGCATAATGCGGGTTGGCATCCACCATTTCTTTAATCGATGTAAACTGGCTTGGTCCAATCCATATGTCGGCGTCTTGTGCTTTTTCTAACACTGTTTCATAAGATAAACTCAGGCTGCCTGTGCCATCAGTATCGCTCCACAAATAGTTGGCACCGGCATGTTTTAAAAGCAGTGCCGACCAGCTCTTGCCCTGCGGCATAAGCCATTGGTCGTTAAGGATGGCGCCCGCCATAACGGTAGGCTTGGTGGTGGTATTTTGCGCTAACTTTTTGGCATCAAGATAGTCTTTTTCAATGGTGTTAAACAGCGAATCAGCCTTCTTGTCCATGCCATACAGCGCTCCAAAAAATTTGATCCATTCGGCTTTGCCTAACGGAGATTGCTCTGTCCAGTCGCCATTATAAAGCACTTTAAGGCCTGCCTGCTGCAGGCTTTCCAGCGTTTTGTTTGTACTGTTTACGGCAAAGGCAACTACAGCATCGGGCTGAAGGTCTACTACTACTTCGGTATTAAGGTTTTCATTGGCACCGGCCTCTTTTACCTTACCGGAATCTATCAATGCCCGTGTTTTTTCAGACGAAACCCAATTGGTGCCTGGGAAACCCACCAGTGTGTTTTCTATCCCAAGCATTTCCAGCGAGGGGATGTGCGTGGTGCTGGTTGCTACAATCCTTTTTATAGGTACCGCAACGGTAGTGTACTGCTTAAGGCTATCGGGCACCATCGCGCCTTTTTGCTGCATTACATAAGTAAAGCTTTCTTTGGCACCCGGCCATGGCTGTGTAACTTTTACAACAGTATAGCCGTTGTATTTATAAATTTCAAGGCCTTTTGCATGACGTATGCTATTGCCTGGTTTTTCGGCTGATGCAAGCGGTTTCCCGGCATTTTGCTTACAGCCTGTAATTACAGAGGCAACAAAAAATAAGATGTAAAATGCGTTCTTCATAAAAAATATTGAGCTGCGGCAAAGTTATAAATTAAAATGTTGCAACAGATTGTTATATTTGCACCCGACTTAAGGTTGCAATGTACACACAGTGCATTGCATTAAAAGGGAATCAGGATAAAAGCCTGAGCTGTTCCCGCAACTGTAAGCTTATCCCGTAAAGGGAGGCTGTTGTTATCTGCACACCACTGTTCTTTTAGAACGGGAAGGTAAACAACAGTACGCAAGCCAGGAGACCTGCCTTGAGCCTAACAAACATGCGGCCTTCGGGAAAAAGGCTTACCGGTTTATGAAGTTTAAAGCTTTTTATTTTACATTATTACTGCTGCTGTGCCAAAACCTTTTGGCGCAAACCGATACTATTGCCCGTATTCAGGAGGTGTTGGTAACTGATATCCAGCTGCACGATTTTAGTAACAGCCAATCGGTGCAAAAACTAAATGATTCGGTTATAAGCAAAAATGCTGCATCGTTAACCTCTCTGCTGCAATACAATACTGTAATTTATTTTAAGGAAAACGGCCTTGGCATGGTGTCATCGCCATCCTTCAGGGGCACCACCGCACAGCAAACCGCGGTAATATGGAACGGCATCAACATCAACTCACAGCTTAACGGCCAGACTGATTTTAATACCCTAAACACCCGCGATTTTAAAACCATAACCGCCAGGGCAGGGGGCGGAAGTGTAATTTATGGCAGCAGCGCCATTGGCGGAAGCATACACCTGAACAATGATTTATCGTTCGGGAACAAATTTGATAATGAGCTGCGTAGCGATTATGGCAGCTACAATACCCTGGGGCTTAACTATAAAGTTGTGGCATCAGGCGAAACGCTTAGTTCCAGCATAAGCATCAGCCACAACATCAGCGACAACGATTACCAATTTCCCGGCTATAATCAGCGCAATGATAACGGGCAGTATAAAAATACCAGTTTTAATGCGGCTTTTGCTTATAAACTTAATGCTAACAACATACTGCGGCTGTACAGTTACCTTTTTGACGGCAACAGGCATTTTAGCCGTACGCTGGCCATGCCATCGCGCAGCATGTATGACGACTTTAATACGCGCAACCTGCTGGAATGGACGGGCTATTATAACCGGTTTACATCATGCTTAAAAGCGGCTTACCTTACTGAAAGCTATAAATATTACGAAAATTTTGCTACAGATAACCATACTTTTGGCAATGTAAAAACCTTTATAGGAAAATATGATGCCACCTATGATGCCACTGATAAACTTAAAATAAACGCTATTGCCGATTATACACGCAACAATGGTGAAGGTTCTGATATCATCAATAAAAAGCGTGATATATTTTCAGGCAGCGTGCTGATAAAGCATCAGCTGAGCCAAAATTTTGGTTACGAGGCCGGTATTCGCAAAGAGATTACAAATGCTTATGAGAGTCCGCTGTTGTTTTCGGGTGGCGCTGTTATTGGCATTGCAGAATGGTACAGACTAAAACTTAATGGCTCGCGTAATTTCAGGATACCTACGTTTAATGATCTTTACTGGCAGGGCAGCGGCAACCCTAACCTGAAGCCCGAAAGCTCTTACCAGGCCGAACTGGGCAATGTTTTTACCTTTGGCAATCTGAACCTTACACTTACCGGTTACTACATACGACTGCATGATATGCTACGCTGGATTCCTGGGGCTGATGGCCTTTGGCGTCCTGAAAATGTGGATCGAGCTAAAAACTACGGGGCAGAGGCATTATTAAACTGGGAAAAAGATTTTGGTGAGAGTAAAGTAACGGTTACAGGTACATATGCTTATACCACATCGCGCAGGGATGGCAGTACAAGCCAGCTTATTTATGTGCCAAAGCACAAGGCTACTGCTGCTGTAGCATATAGCTACAAACGTTTTTCTGCCTACTACCGCCATTTATTTACCGGCACTGTATTTTTTACCAGCGATAACCAAAGTGAGCTCGACCCTTATAATGTATCGGGCGTTGGTGCCGATTATACTTTTAAAATCCTTAAGGGCCTTAGCCTGGGGGCGCAGGTTAATAACCTGTACAATCAGGAATATCAGGCGGTGGCGTCGCGCCCTATGCCCGGGCGCAATTATAATGTGTATATCAATTTTAAATTTTAAATACTACAAACTAATATGAAAATTAACAAATTATTATTGACAGCACTTGCAGGATCGCTGTTTTTTGTATCGTGTAATAACGATGATGATTCTAATGCACCGGCAGGCGCTTATGATGATGGTGTAATTGTACTTAATCAGGGCGGTTTTGGCGTAGGTAATGCTTCGGTATCATTTATATCTAATGCGATGTCGCTTCAAAACGACATTTTTGCAGCTAATAACCCTGGGCATATTTTAGGCGATACCGGCCAGGATATAGGCTTTAATGGCGACCTTGCTTATATTGTACTTAACGCATCTAACAAAATTGAGGTGGTGAACCGTTATTCATTTGCGCATATTGCCACTATTGAAGGCAATCTGTTAAACCCACGTTACATAGCGTTTAAAAACAACAAGGCGTATGTAACCAACTGGGGTGACGCAGGTATTCCGACCGATGACTATGTGGCTGTTATTGATTTAGCTACCAATGCTGTTACTTCATCAATACCGGTTGTAGAAGGCCCTGAAAGGATTCTTGAATATAACGGTAAATTGTATATAAGCCACTATGGTGGTTATAATACCGGCGAAAGTGTTACCGTTATTGATATTGCATCAGGTTCAAAAACCAGCATAGCAACCGGCGATGGCCCACGCAGCATGGTTATTGAAAACAATGTTTTGTATATACTTAGCGAAGGCTTGCAAACATGGGGCATGGGTGTAGATACACCCGGCAAGCTGCAAACGGTTAACCTGTCTAATAGCATGGTTACATCTACGCTTAATTTCTCGGCAGATGCCCACCCTTCTAACCTGGTTGAAGAGGATGGCAAACTGTATTATACAATAGGATCAGGAATATATGCCATGAACCTTAACGCTGCAAGCTTACCTGCATCTCCAATTTTTAGCCACACAGCGCAGGGTGTTTATGGTATTTACAGTTTTGAAGTTGAGGACGACCAGATTTTTGTGGGCGATGCCGGAGACTATTCATCAAACGGTAAAGTATTTATTTACAATCCTGCAGGCCAAAAACTTGAAGAATTTACTGTAGGGGTTATACCTGCAGGCATTTATTTTAACGACTAATCATCCGTCAATCATAATCAAAAAAGCCCGGCATATTATATATGCCGGGCTTTTTCTTTAGGTATAAATATCCTAATTTAGTATAGATGTTTGCTTATAGGTGCAGCTGCTGTGCAAGGCGCTGATAAAAGCGCGGTGCCTGTGCCCTTTCAGGTACTTCTGTCTCGGTATAACTAACCGCAAACAGCGAGCGTACAATAAAACTGATGAACACTACGCAAAGCAATATCACGCCCATGTGCAGCATTTCGGCTGTAATAGAGTTGTTAACAGCTTCTTCGGTTGCGGGGGCACTGTAGCCGCCGGCAAGGTTATATCCTGATACTCCCATCAGGATAAAAGCAGGGATAAGCAGTAGTAGTCTCATAGCATTCTTGTTTACAGCAAATTAACGGCATATAAATGTTAAAAAATCTTAAGGTGCTGATAATGATGCGTTAATTTCTAACTCAAAATATTTAACAGCCTTAACACGTTACAGTAAAAGCAGGATTAAATTATTTTGTATTTTTAGCTTATGAATTTATCAGACTACAAAAAGCTTAATGATGAGGAACAATATGATATATTGTGGGCAGACGGTGTACTTATAGATGCATGCCTGGAGGGTACGGTAAAAAAGCTATTGTATGCCATAGATAACTTTTATGTTGAGTTGTGGTGCCACACCATGACCAATAAGGTTATCTGGAAGCTAAGCTTTAAACAAGGCAAATTGCTGGAAAAATACCTTGATAAGTATGGTCAGCCCTTCTCTAAAATGTTATCATAAAACTAAATACCGCTGTAGCAGCATGCTTATTAGTTATCTTTAGGTACTAATAAAAAAGCTGTTATGGATTTACACGAAATTATTAAGGCCGTTATGCCCTCCTTTGCAACTATTCGTAAAGAAATTGCTGTTTTGCGCCGCGATAATCCGGGTAAAACCCCTGATGAGCTTGCGGCGCTCCATTTAAAGAAAACCCGGACTAAATACACATCGGTAGGGGTGGTAACGGCACTGCCGGGGGTAATCCCTGGGCTGGGTACTGCAGCACAAATAGCTGTAGAGGCAGGTGCTTTGTCTATAGATGTATTGCTGATGCTACGCTGGATGGCCGCACTTGGCTATGGCACAGGCCTTATTTATAACAAAGATACAGAGCATGATTTTGAAGATGAGTTTACCGTTGTGCTGGGCCTTTGGGCAGGTGTAGTGGTACCCGAAAAAGCAGTGCTTGCCAAAGGCGATAAGCTGTCTGTAGACCATTTTGATACTCATATTACCGACAGGATACGTAACCGCATGAACCAGAAGATAGGCCGTAAACTCATTACCAAATATGGCTCTAAAAGGGGCGGGGTAGCCTTGGGTACGTTGATTCCGTTTGGGATAGGCGCCGTTGTGGGCGGCACGTTTAATTATTTTACGATAGATAAATTTGGCAAAGCTGCCATAGCATACTTTAGCAATGATGCAGATTATAGCTTAACAGAATGAAACAGAGCGCGGGCATACTACTGTACAGGACATCAGGCACGGTGCCTGAATTTTTTTTGGTTCATCCGGGTGGGCCTTTTTTTTCAAGGAAAAACGAAGGCTGGTGGACGGTGCCAAAAGGCGAATTATTACCCGGCGAACAGCCGCTTGACGCTGCCATCCGCGAATTTGAAGAAGAAACCGGATATAAACCACAGCCACCATTTTTAGAACTACAGCCCATAACTCAAAAAGCAGGTAAGAAGGTATCGTGCTGGGCGTCAGAAGGTGATTTAAATGCTGAAACCATAACCTGTAATACTTTTGAGATGGAGTGGCCGCCCAAATCAGGTAAACAAAAGGAATTTCCGGAAGTGGATAAGGCAGGTTGGTTTACTTTGAAAGAAGCCAAAATACTTATTAATGAAAGGCAGGCCGCTTTTCTGGACGAACTTATGGCACTTGTTATAAAATAAAAAGAGGAAACAAATAGTATTGTTTCCTCTTTTCAATTGAAAAAAGCTGGTATTGTTAAGCATTTGGCACTATACCGGTTTCAATATATTCTTTAAAATTCTGAATGTCTTTCTCTATCATTTTTTCAAACACAGGGTTAAGCAGCCTGGCAGCAATTTCTCCTGCCTTGCCCATTGGTGCGTGATATGAAATGGTTACTTCAATATCGGTAGTATCACCATTATCTGTAAAGCGCACTTTGCCTGCGTTGTGTATAGACGATTGCGGCATAGAATGCCAGCTTAATAGTTTATTGGGTTCGTCCATAAGTATTTCGGCAGTCCAGCCCACAGTAGCCCCAAATGCCCCCGGAATTTTAGCTTTCCATTCGCTTTTATACTTGTCAATTTCGGTAACGCTTTCTAAATGCGTCATAAATCTAGGATGGCTGCTCAGGTCGTGCCATGCGGCATACACTTCAGCTACAGGCTTATTTATAGTTAGTGCCGCAGTAATAGATATATTGCCGGTTTTTAATATGCCCTTCCTGTCTATAGCATCATAAGCGGGGCAGTAGCCGCTTATTCCCCTAAACAGCATGGTGCCTGCCGTAATGCCTTCTGCTACTTTTCTTTTATCATTTTTTTTAAGTACGCGGTACAATAGGTAAGCACCCGCCGCAATCATTATTGCTCTTTCGGTTTTGCCTACATTAACCCGTAATCCGGGCACAATGCTCTTCTTACCCTTATGCAGGTAGCTGTCGGCTTCCTGGGTGTTAGAAACAGATGCGTATCTGTTGGGATCGGTCCCTGAAGGATCGTATTTAGAAAAATTCCTTTTAGAGTCGGTGTTTGCTGTAAGTCCCATAATCAGTTAATTTTTAGGTGTTATGTATGTTCCTTAAAATTACAGATTTGAGTAATAGTTGTGTAATAACAAAGTGGTAAAGTATTCTTAATATAGTTATAAATGATTGATATTGAGCTGTTGTTAAATTTTAAGCCAATTTTATAATACTGTCACAAAGTAATGGTAAAGTGCTGTTTTAATTGTGCTTATCTTATTTCAAGGTATAATTTTGTATAGAATTGGAAACTGAATTAACCACTCTGAAATACCATTCCTTATGAAAAAGATACTATTACTCCTGCTGTTTACCGCACCTGTTATGGCGCAAAACGGTTTTAAAATGGAAGACGGAAGCATTGTATGGGAACGTTTTTATAATGCCCCAACTGCCGATATAAAATCGCTGATTGCCACCAATGAAAAGCTTTCGATAACATCTGATGCAGATGATACGTATATGGGCGTGGGTGAAGCGGTAAAGAATACCTGTGCCTCGGGCAGTGTGCTGATGAAATGTGATACTAATTTCAGCTTTACCATTATGAAGGTAGCTGATGGTTACCTGGTTAAGGTTAAAGATTTTAGGTTTCTTGAAAAATATGGGCCTATGCAACTGCGCATCATACCTAATTCTTTAGAAAAATACTATCTGGAATATGGCAAGATTCGCACTACGCCAAAAACGCAAACCGACCTGGCGTGCGTAGACAATTTTTTGAGCGGCGTTTTTTCGGGTCATGCTATGCCTTCCGAAAGTCCCGCCCTTACTTCCAACTAAGTATCAGGGTTTAAAAATATATATCCCGGGGCAGCATTGCTTCGGGCTTTTTTGTGCGCTGTTACCGCTATTAAGCTGGCTTTGAAGTAAACGTTACTATATTCCGCCACTTCTAATCGTGATGCAGTACTTAAAGCAAATAGAGCTATGAGATTCATATAATATTCGCTTAAGAGGGATTGTCTTAAATAGAATGGCCACCCTAAGGTGGCCACTCTATTTAAAAATAATTAACTTCTATTATTCTACACGATTTACCAGCCTTATAAATTCTGCGCGGTAACCTTCAGGATCATTCATAAGGCCTTCTTTGGCAAGCTTTAAAATGTTCTCTGTGGCTTTATCAGGCACCAGGCTGCTATCCCGTAGCTTAAGGCCAAACCACGCCACGGCAGCGCTAAATTTAAAGTCGGCTGAGGTACTTGTCGGCGGCAGGCTAATATCCGGAATTATCTTAACCATTTCGGTACTCTTATCACCATCAGGCTTTTTATACCTGAATTTTATGGTAGCCAGTTCATCGTTATAATTGCCTGTGGCAGTGGTTGCCGGGGTGCTGTACTTCAGTTCAGGCGCGGCGGTAAAGTAATTGCTTTGCACACCTGTCGGAATAATTTCATACAGCGCGGTAACGGTATGGCCACTGCCCAGTTCGCCGGCATCAATAGCGTCGTTTACAAAATCTTCGTCGCGCAGCTTGCGGTTTTCATAGCCTATAAGGCGATAGCTCTGCACATGCTTGGGGTTGAACTCAATTTGTATCTTAACGTCTTTTGCAATGGCATACATACTGCCTTTAAACTCTTTGTCAAGAAACCTGTCAGCCTCCTGCATGTTGTCTATATAGGCATAGTTGCCATTGCCTTTATCGGCCAGGGTTTCCAGCTTGCTGTCTTTATAATTACCCATGCCATAGCCCAGGCAGGTAAGGAACACGCCGCTTTTGCGCTTGGCTTCAATAAGGGTTTGCATGTCACCATCAGATGAAGCGCCTACGTTAAAATCGCCATCGGTGGCCAGTATTACACGGTTGTTACCGCCTTTTACAAAATTTTCCTGTGCTGTTTTGTAAGCCAGCTCAATACCTGCGCCACCGGCAGTGCTACCACCTGCTTCGAGCTTGTCCAATGCCTCATATATCCTGTTTTTATCAGCCCCGCTGGTTGAAGGAAGTACAAGTCCTGCGGCCCCGGCATATACCACAATGGCAAGGCGGTCTTCTTTGCGCATATTTTTTACCAATATCTTCATGCTTTCCCTAAGCAGTGGCAGCTTGTTGGTATCGCTCATGGAGCCAGATACATCTATCAAAAACACAAAGTTTGAGGCAGGCAGCTGCGCGGTGGGTATCTCATAGCCTTGTAAGCCTATTTTTAGTAACCTGTGCTTAGGGTTCCATGGGCAGTCGCTGTATTCTGTATGGATAGAAAACGGATCGTTACCCGTAGGCTGAGGGTATTGGTACTTAAAGAAGTTAACCATTTCTTCAACGCGCACCGCATCTTTAGGCACCGTTTGCCCACTGTTTAAAAACCTCCTGATGTTAGTGTATGATGCATTATCAACATCAATACTAAAGGTAGAAAGTGGGGTAGTGGCAGGATTTTCAAATTTGTTTTCTTCAAACTTTTCATAACTCTCGTCATTATTAGTGTCAACCGGAATTTTAGGCACATCAAGGTATTTGTATTCTTTGTAGCCACTTTTGCCCAGCTGTTCAAGGTTTTTGTTCAGTTTGTCCAGCTCTTCCTGCTGCACAGCCGTGCGGTTTTTTGTTTTGATGATTATCACGCCCGGTTTGCCATCTTTGCCATACACCGCAGTGCCATAACCACTATCCAAAACAATGGCCGACTCAATATCCTCAGGTTTTATTTTTCTCAGTAATTGCTTTTTCATGCGTATGCCGTTTACAAGTACCATGGGTTCGCCCGGCTGACCGTTGCTAAGGTTTTTTACCGCATCAAGTATCTGTTTGTCTTCTGTCAGTTCTGTGTCTTCAATACTTTTTACTTTTTCAAGTTCTTCTTTAGTAACCTGTGTAGCAGATCCATTTTTTGTTTTAACTATTATAACACCGTTAACGCCACGGTTACCATAAATAGATGTTGCCCCGGCATCTTTTAAAACGCTCACGGTTTCAATATCATTAGGGTTTATTTGCCTAAAGTTGTCGGAATTCATGGGTACACCGTCAATAACATACAGCGGTTCTATGTTGCTGTTTATTGAGCCAATACCCCTAATTACTACCGTACTGTTAGCACCCGGCTGCCCTGAGCCGGTAGAAATGTTCAATCCGGCTACCTGGCCCTGCAGTGCCTTGGCAATTATCTCAGTTGCTTTATCATCCGTTTGTGCTGTTACAGGAAGTGCACGTTCTGCAACCCTACCATTTGACAATACATCATAACCGGCTAAGCCGTCTTTATTTGGGGATGCTACATTTCCTACTTCTGCTTTTTGGAGGATGTCTGCTTGTGTTGGGGTGTAGGTGTTATTATATTTCTTTCCGGGCGATGTGGCATTCTGAAAATACCCCTGGTTTGTATTAGACGAAGCCGAATTGTATGCGTTATTATTAAAGCTGTTCGGAGCTGTCGTAATATTTAATCCCGGTGCCTGCCCCTGAAGGCTCTGTACAAAGCTGGCATTAGGCCTGCCTTCAATAGTTTTTGAGGTAACGGTGGTTACTGAACCTGTTACATCCTTTTTCTGTTGCGTACCATAGCCTACAACCACCACTTCTTCTAAATCTGTTTCCGCGATTTCTTTTTCGGTTATTTCTGCTTTAACCCTAAATTCACCATTATCACTTTTATTCTTCCAAGCCCTGGCTTTTTTAGTCACGGTATTAAGATATATGCTATCGGCTTCAATAATATTGCTATTTCCATTATTGATGCCCGCTTTATCATCACGCGAAACAACTATTTCTTCATCAGCTTTTTTGCCAGATTCTTTTTGAGAAGATTCAGTAACTGCTTCTTGTTTTTCAGAGCTAACCGTTTGCTTAACTTTTACAGTATCAATAACCGTTACACCGCTGTCAGGTTTTGCCTGCGGCATAATAACATCGCTGTTGCTTTTAAGAAGCATAAACCCTATGCCGGTAAATAACAGCAATAGTGCGGCTATGCCGGTATACTTCCACCAAGCGGCAATGCGGCGCTGCTTTTTATTGTCCAGTTTCTCTTCCACACGATTCCATACGGCCTCCATGCGGGCAAAGCCCTTATCCTCGGCCTTCTGGGCGGCCTCCTTATATTCTTTATATAGCTTATCTTGATTTTCCATGGCTGTTCTCGTTTTGGTAATAAACATTGTTTACTAATTCCTTCAGTTTTGTGCGGGAGGCGTTTAATTGTGATTTAGATGTTCCCTCACTAATGTGCAGCATGGCGGCTATTTCCTTATGGCTATAGCCTTCTATGGCAAAAAGGTTAAATACGGTACGGCAGCCCTCGGGCAGGTAGGTTAGCAGGTGAAGCAGGTCTTCTTCCTCAAGCCCGGCCGATTGGGCTTGCTGAGGTTCTTCGCTGCGCCCCATGTCTTCAATATAGATGTTGAAGTTGGTGTTTCGCTTTAGGCTGAGCAGGCACTGGTTAACGGCAATTTTGCGCGCCCAGGCCTCAAAGGCTTTGGTTTCTTTAAGCTGGTCAAGCTTAGTGAAGATAGTATAGAAGGCATCGGCCATTGCCTCTTCTATCGCTTCCTCGCTTTTTAGGTACCTTTTGCAGGTATGATACAGTTTGGGAGCCAATAGCTCATACACCTGCCTCTGGGAGTCACGGTGCATTTTTCTGCATGCTGTTATGAGTTTTTCTTCTATCACAATTACGTCTCTTTGTGTATATAGAGCACCAAACGTTGCAAAAGGTTGGAAAGCATATAAAAAAGTTTACAGTTATTAGTCGCAGTAAGCAGTTATTGAGGGCGCCCAGTTACTGAGAACTGTGACTGCGACTGCCTACTTATCAAGAGTCAGTTTATAAATATCACTTTCTGCCGCATCGCTGTCTGTGTCTTCGCAAAGCAAAAATTCAATTGTGGTATCGGTTTCTTTAAAAACGGTAAGGCCTTCAAATTTGTTTTTAAGCGATATTACTTCGGTAAACTCAACTTCCATGCTTTCTATATCCATACGGCCTATAAGGGTGCCCGCCACATCGCCATCGGCGTATGTTGACGTGCTTTTTTCGGCAGCGGCTATAAAATATAGTTTATCGCCTACTTTTACGGCATCGGTAAAGCCACTTTGTGCCCCATTAATTTTAGGCAATTCAATGGGATTGTAAATAATCTGGAAAAGAGCTTCCTGTATATCGCCATCAAGCGTAAAAACACCGTTTTGTCCGGCGGGGCCGTTACCTCGATTAAATATATACCATACGGTACCATCATTAACGGCTGCTTCAATATTAAAGTTCTCAGGTGTAATTTCGCCAAAATCCATCATGGTTTCATATATTCCCGATGCATCTATAGCGGGCTGCAGGCGTTTTATTTTATAGTTTATCTGGGTTATAGTCCGGCGCTTACCTGTGCTGCCCGAACCAAAAATATAAACATCGTTGCCATCTGCCGTAATGGCCTCATAGTCGGCTTTATCTTTTTTAGGGACATTTTCAAGCGGTCCGGTATGGTCTTTACCTACCAGTGGGGTTTTGCCCAATGCCTTGGTGTCCATATTATAATCATAAAGCATGTGGCTGTTATCTGATATCAGGTAAATATTGCCGTCGTTATAAAATAATCCGGATGCCGACCCAATGCCTATAATGTGTAATAAAAGCTCTAACTGAAACTTTTGCATAATCTTATGTTTTTGCCTAAAACGCGGCAACAATTAAAATGGTATATTTATATAAAGATAACCTAATTTATTTATGAAGGCCAGCCATACCGATGATTTTAAGGTTAAGGGTACATTTGCCATAGCCAAAGCTCCTACAAATATAGACCTTGATGTAAGCGATGATAAAATAAAAGACCAGCTTAAGGAAACTGCAAAGCACCTGGGCGAGATACAGGAGAAGATGTATGCCAATAACCGATATGGTGTTTTAGTGATATTACAGGGGATGGATACCAGTGGCAAAGACAGCCTGGTGCGCGAAGTGTTTAAATGGTTTAACCCGCGTGGCATGAACATATTCAGCTTTAAACAGCCCTCCTCTTCTGAGCTGGAGCACGATTACCTGTGGCGTCATTACCTTGCGCTGCCCGAGAAAGGAAAGTTTGCCGTTTTTAACCGCTCTCATTATGAAAATGTACTGGTTACACGTGTAAATCCTGAATATTTATTAAAGGAAAACCTGCCGGGCATTGAGCATGTAGACGACATACCAAAAGATTTTTGGAAGCAGCGCTACGAGCAAATTAATAACTTTGAAAGTCACCTGGCCCAAAATGGTACTATTGTACTTAAATTCTTTTTGCATTTAAGTAAAGAAGAACAGCGCGAACGCCTGTTGCGACGCCTTGACCTGGCCAGTCATAACTGGAAGTTTAGTCCCGGCGACCTTGATGAGCGTGAACACTGGGATAACTATCAGAAATTTTTTGAAGAGGCTATAAATGCTACATCTAAAAAAAATGCACCGTGGTTTGCCATACCGGCAGATAACAAAAAAATTGCGCGGTTATTAGTAGCTGAAGCCATTGTAGCTGAACTAAAAAAGTACGACTTTAAAGAGCCGGAGGTTGATGAAGAAGTGCTGGAGAATATAAATGAATATAAGAAAAAACTGCGTGAAGAGAAAGAATAGGTATTTGAGTAAAAGTGACTTTGGTAGGCTTGGCTGAGATATTACTACATAATTTAGTGGATGTCTTCCAGCAAATCCTTTAATTCTTCGTGACTAAGGCAGATGCCTATATTGGCTACTTTTTCGTTTTCATCTTCTTCGCCGTTTATAAAATAGATGGGGATTTGCGATGTGCCCTTGCGCTTGTGTATGCTGTCTGCCGTTGTGCGCCCGTGGAATGGCTTTACGGCATAATTAACCACAATGGCATCTGGTTTTAGCAGGCCTGTTTTACGATACGCCTCGGCGCCATCCTCCATTTCCCGGCCTACAACCTCGTGTCCGCAGTTGCGGCAAAAGTCGAGCAGGGGAGTAGAACTCTCTTTGCTCCAGTCGATAACAAATAATTTCATTTTAGTATAGATGTAGTGCAAAGGTAAAAAAACCTGCCATAAAATTTACGACAGGCTTTTTCAGAGTTAGTTTTTGTACTTAGGGTGTATATATAATTGAAAGGCTTATAACTTAAAGCCGTATGCAACACGCAGGGCTACCTGGTCAGTATTAAAATCGTTCATGCCTTCATAACGTAAGCTGATGTCTATAACATCGTTAGCATAACCTATACCCGGAGACCATAAAAATGTAGTTTGGTCATAGTCATTCGTTACCGCAAAACCGGCACCTACTTCGCCTAATACATAAAACTGGTCTTCCCAAACAAATGCTTTAAAACCGGCTTTTACAGGTATAAAACCAAGATCCGGCACTTCGCTTTCGCCAAAAAGATGTGTATAACCCGTTGTAAGTGTTAACGATGTGCGTCTTGTCATGTCATACTGCAGCCTGGCGTCGGCGCCCAGTGCAAAGTTAAAATAGTCTCCTGTGGTTACACCGCCATTAAGACCAAACCCGAGACGGAAGCCGCCATCATATCCATCGTTTTTTACTACGTCCTGTGCCGAAGCTGCGATGCCCATAAGCATCATCGCGCTTAGTATCACACCTTTTAAATTCATTTTCCTTTTCATAATAGTTAAGTTTTGTGTTTATATTAATGAGGTAAAATTAATGCAAGATCATTGCTAACATTTGTAATATCTTGTTAATTAATTACTAATGAAGTAATAAAATTAAGAATTTAACCAGTTAAAATGTTGATTTGTAAGTTTTTATATGTTTTGGTTTTAGCCCTGAAACCTTCTTTATACCTTTGCGCAAATTGCAAAAATGATGCTTTCGGCTTACACAAAAGAATTTTCGGCCAATATTCGCCTTGCCTACCCTGTAATATTGGGCATGCTGGGGCATACCCTTATTGGCCTTATAGATAATATTATGGTAGGCCGGCTTGGCCCGACAGAGCTTGCTGCAGTATCTTTAGGCAATAGCTTTGTGTTTATAGCCATGAGTGCGGGCATTGGATTTTCTACCGCTATAACACCCATAGTCGCCCAAGGCGATGCCGCAAAAGATACCGAAGGGGTAAGGGCTGCCTTTCATCACGGGTTATTGCTATGTACCTTAATAGGGCTCTTTTTATTTGGTGTAGTATCGTTTGCAAAACCTTTAATGGTATATATGCACCAGGAGCCTGCTGTAATTACACTGGCTTCTCCTTATATAGACTGGGTAGCTTTTTCTTTAATACCTGTTGTTATTTTTCAGGGCTATAAGCAATTTGCCGATGGCATGTCGCTTACTAAATATGACATGTATGCTATGATATTTAGTAATGTACTGCATGTGGCCATTAACTATATGCTTATATATGGTATATGGTTTTTCCCTAAGCTGGGTATGCTGGGCGCTGCGCTGGGTACGGTTATATCGCGTATTGCATTGGTAATTTACATGCACATGGCACTTTCGCGAGATAATAAACTGAAGCAGTACTTTAAAAACTTCAGCTTTAGCGAAATTAAAAAATCGATGCTTAAAAAAATAATAGCACTGGGTATACCATCCAGCATGCAAATGCTGTTTGAAGTGGCGTTATTTACCGCAGCCGTATGGCTATCGGGCTCACTAGGAAAGAATACACAGGCAGCAAACCAGATAGCGCTTAGCCTTGCGAGTATGACTTTTATGTTTGCCATGGGCCTTAGTGTGGCCGGTATGGTACGTGTCGGCAACCAAAAAGGTCTTAAGGATTATGTAAACCTTCGCACGGTAGCCCGTTCTATTTTTCTGCTGGCCATCATAATAGAAATTATATTTGCGCTATTGTTTATAGCCCTGCATAATTACCTGCCGCATTGGTTTGTAAATGTAGATAATCACCATCAATTGGCAGATAATACAGAGGTAATAAGCATGGCATCTACGCTGCTTATTATAGCCGCTATTTTTCAGATATCAGATGGTATACAGGTAGTGGTGCTTGGCGCGTTGCGTGGCCTTCAGGATGTAAAAATACCCACGGTAATAACCTTTATTGCTTACTGGGTTATAGGCTTCCCTACTTCGTTTTATCTGGGCCTGCACACGTCATTAGGTGCTACCGGAATCTGGATAGGATTGCTTGCCGGGTTAACAGCTGCCGCATTATTTTTGTATCTTCGCTTTAATTATTTAACTAATAAGTTTATTGCCGAAGAAGGGCAACTTTAAAAATTTTCAACTTTCAAACTTTTGACTACAATGGAATTACCAAAATTTATACTGGGCGATAATACCGATTTTCCGGAGGATATCTTTATTGTTCACCTTGATTATCCGCGCTTTATCATTAACCTGAAAGATGATGAGGTAGAATTTCTTGAAGAGCCGGAGGACCTGGATGAAAACGAGCTTAACGAAGAAATGGAAGGGCTTATAGTAGCCGCCGCCGAATTTTATGACCGCGAAATGGAGCGCTATGAGAAGCAGTAATTAGTGGCACTGTCATTGCGATCGGAGTTTACGGAGCGTGGCAATCTCATTAAAAAAGCTCTGCAACGATGAGATTGCTTCGTCGTTCCTCCTCGCAATGACTATACCTATCTGTATCACTTCAAAAACTAAACATAAAACAAATAATCCCGTAAGCATTATACTTACGGGATTTTTTATTTATTACCTCTTAAGGACTATTCGTTGCTGATGATGTATTCGCCGGTGGCTAATAATACTTCAGCTTTTTTAAATTTCATCGTTTCGGTCTTGCCGCTCATTACATGCTTAATGGTAACGTTGTCGTTACGATTAATTTTTGGCGCATCGCGTGTAATGGTCTCGGTTACCGGCTGGCGCTGATGGCTTTGCTGAGATACCTCGCGTGAAGCTGCTGCCATCTCATCGGTATTTAATACTTCATCTTTAGTTTCTATATACCTTTCCTGGCGTTCCGGCTGCTGCCTGGCCTCTTCTATGTTGTTAGCATTTTGTACAGGCAAATCGGCTTTGAAAAGGAACGATATAACATCGCGGTTAATCTGGTTAAGTGTTTTCTTAAACAGTTTGTATGCCTCTTCTTTGTAAATAAGCAATGGGTCTTTTTGCTCATGCACTGCAAGTTGAACCGACTGCTTAAGCTCATCCATTTTGCGCAGGTGCTTTTTCCATGCCTCATCTACAATGGCAAGGGTGATGTTTTTTTCGAAATCATCAATTAATGTTTTACCACCGCTTTGGTATGCTTTTTCAAGGTTAGTAACAACGTTAAGGGTTTTAATGCCATCAGTAAACGGTACTACAATGCGCTCATACTGGCCATTGTTGTTTTCGTATACGTTTTTGATAACCACAAAAGCCTCTTCGGCATTGCGGTCGTTTTTTTGGTTATAGGTATCAAGAACTGCTTTATACACTAAACCTGTAATTTGGTTTTCAGATGACTTTGCAAACTCATCGGCACTCATAGGAGCGCTCATAGAGAAAGCACGTATCAAATCAAATTCAAAGTTTTTAAAGTCATTAGACACTTTGTTAGCCTCAACAATTGACTCGGCTGTTTCATACATCATGTCGGCAATATCCACTTTTAGCCTGTCGCCAAAAAGGGCATGTTTTCTCTTTTTGTATACGTTTTCACGTTGCTTGTTCATAACGTCGTCATATTCAAGCAGGCGTTTACGCTGTCCAAAATTGTTTTCTTCTACTTTTTTCTGGGCACGTTCAATAGACTTGGTCATCATAGAGTGCTGAATAACCTCACCCTCTTTAAGGCCCATACGGTCCATTACTTTAGCCACACGCTCAGAGCCGAACAAACGCATAAGATTATCCTCAAGCGACACATAAAACTGAGAGCTTCCCGGATCGCCCTGGCGGCCTGCACGGCCCCTCAGCTGACGGTCTACACGGCGTGAGTCATGGCGCTCTGTACCAATAATGGCAAGTCCGCCCGCGGCCTTAACCTCCGGAGTAAGCTTAATGTCGGTACCACGGCCTGCCATGTTGGTAGCAATGGTTACCACACCCGGATTACCGGCTTCGGCAACAATGTCTGCCTCTTTTTTGTGTAATTTGGCATTCAGTACATTGTGCGGCACATTACGCATTTTAAGCATACGGCTTAAAAGTTCAGAAATTTCAACCGAGGTAGTACCAATAAGTACCGGCCTTCCGGCAGCAGAAAGCGTAGAAACGTCTTCTATTACTGCGTTGAATTTTTCGCGCATTGTTTTGTATATCAGGTCATGGTGGTCTTTACGGGCCATACCCCTGTTTGTAGGTATCTCTACTACGTCAAGTTTGTATATTTCCCAGAATTCACCCGCCTCTGTTACTGCAGTACCCGTCATACCGCCCAGCTTGCTGTACATCCTGAAGTAGTTTTGCAGGGTAATGGTAGCAAAGGTTTGGGTTGCGGCCTCAATCTTAACGTTCTCCTTAGCCTCAATAGCCTGGTGAAGCCCGTCTGAATAACGGCGGCCATCCATAATACGGCCGGTTTGCTCATCTACAATCATGATTTTGTTTTCCATGATTACATACTCCACATCTTTTTCAAAAAGCGTGTAGGCTTTTAAAAGCTGTGTAAGGGTATGGATGCGCTCACTCTTAATAGAGAAGTCCTGGAACAGTACTTCTTTTTCCTGGGTCTCGTCTTCTTTAGATAGTTTTTTCTTTTCTATGTTGGCAATTTCAGTACCAATATCCGGTAGTACAAAGAAATCGTTATCTGTATCCTGAGAAAGGAATTTAATACCGTTATCTGTAAGTTCTACCTGATTGTTTTTTTCTTCTATTACAAAATACAGGGCCTCATCAATTTTGTGCATGTCGCGGTTGTTGTCGGCCATGTACTGGTTCTCTGTTTTTTGAAGCAGCTGCTTAACGCCTTCCTCACTAAGGAATTTGATAAGCGCCTTATTTTTCGGCAAGCCGCGGTATACCCTTAGCAGCTGGAAACCGGCTTCTTTGGTCTTACCTTCTTTAAGCAGTTTTTTAGCTTCGGCCAATACACCGTTAAGCAGGGTTCTTTGCAGGTTTACAAGGTTATCTACTTTTGGTTTAAGCTCGTTAAACTCGTGGCGGTCGCCCTGTGGCACCGGGCCTGATATAATAAGCGGCGTACGGGCATCATCTACCAATACCGAGTCAACCTCATCTACAATGGCAAAGTTGTGTTTGCGTTGTACAAGGTCGCTTGGCGAGTGCGCCATATTATCCCTAAGGTAGTCAAAGCCAAATTCATTGTTTGTACCATATGTTATATCTGCAGCATAGGCCTTGCGGCGTGCATCGCTGTTAGGCTGATGATTGTCTATACAATCTACCGTCATGCCATGGAATTCAAATAAAGGCGCCTTCCATGTACTATCCCTCTTTGCAAGATAGTCATTCACAGTTACTAGGTGCACACCGTTGCCGGTAAGTGCATTAAGGTAAATAGGCAGTGTGGCCACAAGAGTTTTACCTTCACCGGTTTGCATTTCGGCAATTTTGCCCTGGTGCAGTACAATACCACCTATAAGCTGCACATCATAATGAATCATATCCCAGGTAATTTCTTTACCGGCAGCGTTCCATGAGTTAGCCCAGGTAGATGTATCTCCCTGAATGGTTATGTAAGGTTTGGTAGCGCTAAGCTCCCTGTCTTTAGGGGTGGCAGTAACCGTTATAGAAGTGTTCTCCTTAAAGCGGCGTGCAGTTTCTTTAACTACAGCAAACGCTTCCGGCAACAGTTCTAAAAGGGTTTTTTCAGATATTTCATAAGCCTCTTTTTCAAGCGTGTCTATAGATGCGTAGATGTCTTCGCGTGCATCAATGTCTGCTGTTTTTTCTACCTCTTCAAGGTAAGACGCTATTTTAGCGTCTTTATCGGCACGTGCTTTTTTTATAGTGTCCTGAAAATACACGGTTTTTGCCCTAAGCTCATCGTGAGAAAGCTGTGCAAGCGCGCCTTCAAAAGATCGTATTTTAGCTACCAGCGGCTGCAGTGCCTTAACGTCTTTTTGAGACTTGTCGCCCACAAAGGCTTTAAGAATGCTGTTTATTAAACTCATTATATTGTAATTACTTATTTTATATTATGATAGGGTGCAAATTTAACCAAAAAAAAAGCCTCGTGAAAGAGACTTTTCAATTGAATTTTATTTTGCGCCTTAATATTCGTCCTCGTTCCAAAGATAATCTTCGTCCGTAGGATAATCTGGCCAGATTTCTTCCATAGACTCATATATCTCACCCTCGTCTTCAATGGATTGCAGGTTTTCTACCACTTCTAGCGGAGCACCTGTCCTGATGGCGTAATCTATAAGCTCATCTTTGGTAGCCGGCCACGGGGCATCACTTAAATACGATGCCAATTCTAATGTCCAATACATCTTGTAACGGTTAAAGTTTATGCAAAAATAAATTTTCTACTGAAATTGTCAAGTAAAAAGTTGTTTATTTTAATTTTTAAATTAAAGAACGTGTTTTTTTAAAGTTTCCGGTCGCAGTCGCAGCCTTCAGTTTTAGCCTATTGCATACAAATTACAACGGAATAGTACTGCCTGCTGTGACTGAATACTGCGACTTAAAGAAGCTTTTCCGGTATCCACTTCACCTCATTGGCATGCAAATCTTTAGACAACTTCCGTGCCAATACAAAAAGGTAGTCAGAAAGTCGGTTAAGGTACATTAAAACCATAGTGTCGGTGGGTTCCAGCTCGTTTAAGTGGACAGAAAGTCGCTCGGCACGGCGGCAAACACATCTTGCTATATGACAGTATGACACGGTTGTGTTTCCGCCCGGTAACACAAAATGCGTCATAGGCTCTAATTCGCTTTCCATGCTGTCTATTTCGTTTTCGAGCAACTCAATGTCGTTATCGCTGATTTTAGGTATGTTGAGGCGCTCCTGTCCGTTTTTAAGGATGGCTTTTTCAGGGTCTGTAGCTAATATGGCACCCACCGTAAAGAGCTTATCCTGTATGCGCTCCAGTATATTTTTATAATCTGGGTTAATATCCTGGTCACGGATAAGGCCTATATGGCTATTGAGCTCATCAACGGTGCCATAACTTTCTATGCGTATGTGGTGCTTAGGGACACGTGTACCGCCAAATAATGCAGTAGTGCCCTTATCGCCTGTTTTTGTGTATACTTTCATTTTTTAAGATGCTAAGCGGCTAAGCGGCTTATTTATGCGGATTGGGGTTTACATTATCACTCTCTATAATACCGTCGCGCAGGCGTATAACGCGGTGGGCATAGGCGGCAATATCTTCTTCGTGGGTTACCAGTATTACGGTGTTGCCGTTAGCATGGATGTCGCCAAAAAGCTTCATAATCTCTATAGATGTTTTACTGTCAAGGTTACCCGTGGGCTCATCGGCCAGGATGATAGAGGGGTGGTTAACCAGTGCACGGGCTACAGCCACACGTTGCCTTTGCCCGCCGGATAGCTGGTTGGGGCGGTGGTCCATACGGTCATCAAGGCCTACCTGTGTAAGCACTTCGGTAGCGCGGGTTATGCGTTCCGGCTTTTTAAAACCTGCATATACCATGGGCAGTGCCACATTATCGAGCGCGGTGGTGCGGGGCAGGAGGTTAAATGTTTGAAAAACAAACCCTATCTCCTTATTCCTGATCTCGGCAAGTTCGTTATCAGTCATCTTGCTTACATCTTTGCCGTTAAGGATGTAACTGCCTGATGTGGGTGTGTCAAGACAGCCTAAAAGGTTCATGAATGTACTCTTACCGGAGCCTGAAGGCCCCATAAGGGCAACATATTCGCCCTTATTTATGTTGAGGTCTATGCCTTTAAGTACATGGATGATCTCTCCCCCCAGCGGAAAATCGCGCTTTATATTTTTTATCTCTATTATGGGTTGTGCCATGGTTGTAATTTGAGGCTTAAAAGTAAACATTTTTTTTGAGTCGCAGTTTATAGTCGCAGTTTTCATTGCTACTGTCATGCCGAGCTTGCCGAAGCATTTCTAATTTTGACTTGTGCTTTCAGTTTTACCATTTTTTTACAACGGGTTTGTAAGGCAAATAAGCTTATAATAGTTATTTTTGGCTCAGGGTTGTCCGGGATTTGTCGAACAATCGAATAATCTAACAATCGAATAATCTAAAAAAAATGCCTAAGATACTGATAATAGAAGACGAAGCCGCCATTCGCCGCGTGCTGGGCAAAATACTTTCTGAAGAAAACGATACATACAAGGTAGAAGAAGCTGAAGATGGGCAGTCCGGTCTTGAAAAGATTAAGAACGACGACTATGACCTGGTTTTGTGCGATATAAAGATGCCCAAAATGGATGGGGTAGAGGTGCTGGAAGCCGTAAAAAAGATAAAGCCGGAAATTCCGTTTGTAATGATAAGCGGGCATGGCGACCTTGAGACTGCTATTAATACCATGCGCCTTGGTGCTTTTGACTACATAAGCAAGCCGCCCGATTTAAACCGCCTGCTTAATGCCGTGCGTAATGCGCTCGACCGTAAAGTGCTGGTTGTAGAGAACAAGATGCTAAAAAAGAAAGTAGGCAAAAATTATGAAATGATAGGTGCCAGCGCGCCCATTAACCATATAAAAGAGATTATAGAAAAAGTAGCACCTACCGATGCACGCGTGCTTATAACCGGGCCAAACGGTACAGGTAAAGAGCTTGTGGCGCATTGGCTGCACGAAAAAAGCGAGCGCGCCGGTAATCCTTTTATCGAGGTTAACTGTGCTGCCATACCCAGCGAGCTTATTGAGAGCGAACTATTTGGGCATGTTAAGGGGGCCTTTACCAGTGCGGTTAAAGATCGTGCCGGTAAGTTTGAAGCCGCTGATAAGGGTACTATCTTTCTTGATGAAATAGGCGATATGAGCCTGCCCGCACAGGCAAAGGTTTTACGTGCGCTTCAGGAAAACATGATTCAGCGTGTGGGGGCAGAAAAAGATATTAAGGTAGACGTGCGCGTTATTGCAGCTACTAACAAAGACCTTAAAAAGGAAATTGCCGAAGGGCACTTTAGAGAAGATTTATACCACCGGCTTGCCGTTATACTGGTAAAAGTACCGGCGCTTAACGACAGGAGAGATGACATCCCGCTATTAATAAATCATTTTGCCGAAAAAATTGCGGTGGAGCAGGGCAACGCCCAAAAGAAATTTAGTGGCGATGCCATAACACTGCTGCAGGAATATGACTGGACGGGCAATATCCGCGAGTTGCGCAATGTCGTAGAAAGACTTATAATTCTTGGCGGAAGCGAAATAAGCGAGAACGACGTGAGGCTTTTTGCGAGTAAATAGTTACTGCATCAATGCATCAATTTGATAATGTAGCAATACATTTGCAATTAGTAATTTATAACAGACAGGAATGTTTTTAAAAAAAATAAACCCCAACCTTGCCCAGTCTATTGAAGCCATGGGTTTTACTGAACCTACCGAACTTCAAAAAGAAATATTTGGCACCATAAAAAGTGGCGCTGACTGTGTTGTAGCCGGGCCAAAGGCGCAAGGTAAAACTACAGCCATTGTAATAAATGTTATCCAGCGGCTTGAAAAAGAATTTATGGAGAGCCCGCGTGCACTGGTTTTTGTGCAGGATAAGCCAAAGGTGCTGGAGATGCTTGAGCTTTTTGAAAAGCTGGGTAAACATACGGACTTAAGGGTATATGGCGTGCACGAAAAAACCAATCTTGACGAAGACAAGAATCAGATATCTTTAGGTATAGATGTGCTTATTGGTACACCCATAAGGCTGCATGAAATGTTTGGCGGTGCCGGTTTTGACGTGAACCAGTTAAAAATGATTATCCTTGATGATGCCGATGTGTTGCTAAAGGCCCGTAATGAAACCCGTATTGCGCGCATTAGTGAAGGTATTGCCAAAACGCAGCGCCTGTTTTTTACCGATGTAATTACAGAACGTGTAGAGGTATTGGCCGACAGGCTGATGATTGAGCCCCTTTTCTTTGAGATGGATGATGAGGAGGAATATGAGGAAGAGGATGAAACCGAGGAGGATGAAACTGTAACTGAAGATTAACTGTGGAACAACCACCCTCGTTCCATACAAAATCAGGCTATTGTTTCCTGTTTGCTGACAAGCTTGTTTTGTCTAAAACTGTCGACTATAGAAAGGCTGAAAACAATTCATCAAATAAAAGGATGTTTTTTTTACTTACGGGTTATAGTATATTGTCAACTTATCTTTTATATCAATCTGTAGAATTTGTGATAGAAGGGTCTTATGCCAGGGCCTTCTTTCGATTGGTAATGGGCTTGATGTTAATGATTGTAACAATTAAAAGTTTAAATAATTCTTCGGCTAATGTTGTGTTAAGGAGCTCAATTTCTAAAGTTGTATTTAATCCAGCCAAAACAGGGTTGACACGTGCCTATTTTGCAGTGCTGTTTACAGATGAGGCAGGCAAGCAACGCAAAAGACTTATAATGTTACCGGGATCTTTTACAACTAATTATGAAGAAACTGCGGCTGCTATAAAGATCATGAAAGACAATGGTTATATGTAGTGTTGATCTTAATTATTATTAAAAACTAAGATATAAAATTATGGCACATGTAAAAATATATGCGGGCAGCGAAGTACTTGTACTGGCTGTCGCCGCAAAGCTGGAAGACGCCGGTATACCTTTTATTCAAAAAGATAACATAAGTGGCGGTATTGCAGCGGGCTTTGGTACAGCAGGCCGCGCCGTAGAGGTGTATGTAGACGAAGCTGACAAAGTAAAGGCGGAAGAACTGCTTGCCGGGTTTGTGAATTGATATGCTATATGGGGATATTTGATATTTTTAAAAAGAAGCCACAAGGACCTGAAGGTAACCGGCTTGAAGTAGCCCTGCAAAAAGCTGCAAAGGAACCCGCATGGCGTAAAACGTTTTATGAGCTCCTGCTGACTGAAAGTTTAGTAGTAATGACGAGTGGGACATCAGTAGCGGAAGAGGGTATGCTTAAAACAGGTGCTGAAATAGCATTTGTGACGCTTCCTGACGGAAGGATACCTGTATTTACATCGGTAGACAGGATATTTGATAAGCAGGTAATTAAAGATGAAGTGCACCAGATGACCCTTAAAGGACGCGACCTTTTTGAACTTGCCGTGGGAGCTTCTTTTATACTTAACCCTTATTCAGATTATGGTAAAGATTTACTGCCGGGTGAAATAGCTGACCTTCTTAACGGCACTATATTTTCGCCTGCAAATACTATTACTGTTCAAAAAGATACGCAGGTACTCATAGGGCAGCCAGCAGAATACCCATTAGAAGCAATTGCTTCTTTAAAGGAGGTGTTTGCTAAATACGCTAATGTTAATGCCGCTTATCTGGGGTGGATAGATAACCCTGAAAGTGATGACCCTGCACATTATATTTTTGCCGTTGAAGGCAACGGAGATTTTAAAGATGCCATAAATGAGGCCGGCTTTGTGGCGCAGGGGCACCTGGGCGGCCAGATTTTTGACATTATGAGAATTTCGGGTAATAGAGGGGCAGATGGCATTGAAGGTTATTTTATTGATAGCGTTAAGCATTTTTATAAGCGTTAATTATTTGCAGATTCAGATTTTATTTTACCATATCAAATATAAGTTGCCTTAATTTATTCTTTTAAGTTACAAAGCTTACCTATGCAACACCCTTTACAATCAGAACGTCTTTACTACCGCGAGTTTTTACCTGAAGATGCTCCGGCACTCCTGGAAATGGACAGCGACCCGGAAGTGCACCGCTACCTTTTTGATGAGGTAGTAACCGATATTAATAAAATAAACAGCGTTATTGCCTACATACGGCAGCAGTACATTGATGCCGGTATTGGCCGCATGGCTACGTTTGAAAAGGCTACGGATGAATTTGTGGGATGGACCGGCCTTAAGCTGGAGCGTAACGTACATGGCCACGAAACCTTTTATGATATAGGCTACCGCCTAAGGCAAAAGCACTGGGGCAAGGGTTATGCCACTGAGGCTACCGTGTTTTTCCTTGAATATGCTTTCAACCAACTCAAGGCTGAAAAAGTAAACGCGTATGCTTTTGAAGGTAACGGGGCATCGCGCCGGGTGCTGGAAAAGTGCGGGTTGAAAGATTTAGGTGTTTTTATGCATGATAATGTGGAGTCGGTATGGTATGAAATTATGAACCCGGCCCATGAAAAAGCGTAAGAAGGTTTTGGCCGGCCTTAACGGGCCACTTTCATCCGGAAGTAGTAAATGTCTTTATCCTTTGGTTCGCCATTAACTTTCATAAAGGCATCAACAGTTACGGCTTTAAAGATAAGCGTGCGGTTATCTTCCCAAAAAAAATTCAGCGGTATCCACTCCTGCTGATCCACTATCTTTATCCTGTTAATGGCTGTGTTGCCATCATTTTTAACCTGCCAAAGCTCAAAACCGTTTGGGTCGCCTTCAAGGCCATAGCCGGGCGAAAGGTTTACAATCAGTTTTTTATCGGGTGAAAAGACCGGCGCTGACCATAGCGTATCTGTTTTGCCCGTGGCACGGTTAATAAGGTAGGTTTCATGCCATTCCCAAAAAGCGCCTTCAACAATATAAAGATTAGGGTTGTCAACATGGCCTGTGTAGCTGTACTCGCTTATTTCATCATCATTTTCAGGGTGTTGGTCTTTAAAAACCATCGTGGGCTTGTTGCCGCTTAATGGCAAAACTATTTCTCCGTTCACCTTACGTATGGCCTGCGTATCTGCTACAATTATATCTTTAAAAGCTTTTTCTGCTTTTATAAAATCCTGTTTGGTTGCAGGATAGGGTACAAACAGTTTTAAGCTGTCTTTTGTAATGGCGTTTAAAGATGCAGTGGGCTGGTCGGCCACCGGCTGTGTTTCTTTATCTTTCTGGCATGAAAAAGAAAATAAGGCAGCAAAAGCTAACGCGGCTGATTTATAAATGTTCATTATGTTTTAGCGGTTTTCTTGCGGGCATTACCTTTGGGCTTCCTGTCAAACAAATAGCCCAGTACAAGGCCCACCAGCGCCCATAGCGGCAATCCCAGCAGTAGTTTTTCCAAATCAAAATGCTCATGGCTGAACAGCGGAAAAAATACCATTGTAATAACATATAATATTCCGGCCCATACCAGCCCGGAGCGTACCCACTTTTTCATGGCTCTGCGGTTTTTGTTATGCACTACAAGATACGGTTTTTTTGCAAAATAGGCAAGCGTTTAGGCAGTTGCGCAATGGGCTAATTATTATATCTTTGCGGCTCTAAAAAATACTTTTAATGATTACTGTAGATGCTATTTCGGTACAATTTGGCGGTACCACGCTATTCAGCGATGTTTCATTCTCTATAAACGAAAACGATAAGATAGCCCTAATGGGCAAAAACGGCGCGGGAAAAAGCACGCTGCTTAAAATAATTGCCGGCGAAAGCAAGCCTTCAACAGGTAATATATCGGCGCCTAAGGGTACCGTTATCGCCTATTTGCCACAGCATTTGCTTACGGCAGATGATGCTACCGTTATGGAAGAAGCCAGCAAGGCATTTGCAGAAGTCTTTAAAATGAAGAATGAAATTGATGCGCTAAACGATCAGCTTACCATTCGTACGGATTATGAAAGCGATGAGTATTATAAAATTATTGAGCGCGTAAGCGAGCTGAGCGAAAAGTTTTATGCCATTGAAGAAATAAATTATGAGGCTGAGGTAGAAAAAGTACTTAAGGGTATGGGCTTTACCGCGGCCGATTTCAGCCGGCCAACATCAGAATTTAGTGGTGGCTGGAGGATGCGTATTGAGCTTGCCAAGATACTTCTTCAAAAACCCGACCTGATATTGCTTGATGAGCCTACCAACCACATGGACATAGAAAGTATACAGTGGCTGGAAGACTTTTTAATTAACAGCGCAAAAGCCGTTATGGTTATTAGCCACGACAGGGCTTTTGTAGATAATATTACTACGCGTACTGTAGAGGTTACCATGGGCCGTATTTATGATTATAAGGCCAAATACTCACATTATTTAGAGCTGCGCAAGGACCGAAGGGTTCACCAGCAAAAAGCTTACGATGAGCAGCAAAAATTTATTGCTGATAACCAGGCGTTTATTGAGCGTTTTAGAGGAACTTTTTCTAAAACCGAGCAGGTGCAGTCTCGCGTGCGAATGCTGGAAAAGCTGGTGCCGGTAGAGGTAGATGAAGTAGATACATCAGCATTGCGCTTAAAGTTTCCGGCAGCGCCAAAATCAGGGCAGTACCCGGTTATTGTAAATGAGCTGGGCAAGGCGTATGGCGACCATGTTGTGTTCAATAACGCTAATATGGTTATAGAGCGCGGCGAGAAGGTGGCATTTGTGGGTAAAAACGGCGAGGGTAAATCGACCATGATCAAAGCGATAATGAGCGAGATCGATTTTACCGGCAAATTAGAGATAGGACATAATGTTAAAATAGGGTACTTTGCTCAAAACCAAGCCGCTATGCTTGATGGCGACATCACTATTTTTGATACGATAGACCGTATTGCAGAAGGTGATATAAGGACACAAATTAAAAATATACTTGGTGCGTTTATGTTTAGCGGCGATGATACTACCAAGAAAGTTAAAGTACTTAGTGGAGGTGAAAAAACCCGACTGGCCATGATAAAGCTGCTGTTAGAACCCGTTAACCTGCTTATATTAGATGAACCTACCAACCACCTTGACATGAAAACCAAGGATATTATCAAAGATGCCCTTAAGGCTTTTGAAGGTACGGTAATACTGGTAAGCCACGACAGGGACTTTTTAGACGGCCTGGCCGAAAAAGTGTTTGAGTTTGGCAACAAGCGCGTTAAAGAGCACTTTGAAGATATTAAAGGATTCCTGGAGCACAAAAAAATGGAAAACCTGAGGGAGATTGAAAAGTAACCATCATCAAAATAAATATAATTGCATGAAAAAATTACTGATTATAATAGTTGCTGTTTTTGCACTTGCGGCAAATGCCCAGGAGGGTGGAAAAGACTTTTACAGCGCCGAATTTAAGTGGACCATAAAAGTACCTGCCGGTTTTATAAAAAGCATTGACGATGGAGAGAGTGAGCCCGGTGAGGTTATTATGGCGGTTGATAAGGATGAGGCAAGCTATATGGAAGCTACCCAGCAGCCGTATGATGTAAATGAAGATGGTGATTATGGTGAAACGCAGGAGCTTGTGGGCATTATGATGAAGGAAAACCTTGAAAGCCAGTTTAGCGAAAGCAATGAAATAATCATGACATCGGCTAAGGAGAAAATAGGCGGGCACGATTTTTACCGTTTTGATTATACCATTACAGATACATCTGACGACTCTGTGCTTTACGTGCACATGTTTAGCGCATTTATAAGCAACAAAGATTTTTGTATGAGTATTTCTTATGTAGATAAGGCAGATGGCGCGAAGATGCTTAAAGCATGGAAGGATTC
>Ga0265798_10001536_pt1 | contig 35785 bp, 56 predicted proteins | sample P3T30metagenome_FD_192430 | JGI IMG/M metagenome (GOLD analysis project Ga0265798, IMG submission 192430) | Plant litter microbial communities from East Loma Ridge, Irvine, California - P3 T30 | ecosystem: Environmental > Terrestrial > Plant litter > Unclassified | place: USA: California...
CCAGTACGTACATCCTTACCCCGCCTTTCGCAGCTTATGAAAAAGCCTACAGAACAATCAAAGCGAACTAGGTAATACGCCAGAGTACAACTACGTAATGGTCGATACCGATTTCCTACTCCTCCCAGTTTTGGCAGATTATTTCCTAAACTACCCACAAGGTCAAAATCGATCTACGGAATTCTTTGCTCGAAACTCCACCTTGAATCAAGGGACATTCGAAGAGTTATTGATCAAGAATGTCGACCATGTCCTCAACCTGTCGATGGCCTTCGGAATGAATGCCTCCCAGGAGAACCTGGTTCAGATTCGAGATCCACTAGTTGGGAATTGGCGAGATTCGGGTACCGGTTTAGGATATGGGACCTATCCATTTGATGTGAATTGTGAGCCTTCATTGTTGTTAAAGGAAGACTTAAGCTGATCGGCAGGTGCGTTAGTGCCGTCAGCTTTAAGAGCTATTGTTCAGCTCGCTGAAGCTGGGATCGTTTCGTCAAATTATACAGAGAATGCTACTCAATGGGCAGAGGTGTGGGAGACACAAGCATCTCAATTCTTCGAGGTCACCATCGACTCCACCACCGCGTCGTCTCGCTTGAGCAATTACGTTACTCAAGCAAATCTCACCGAATCCCTACTCTATGGTGCGGGAGCATTGAACGACACCCAATCATCAAGTGGCAATTCAACAAACAGTACCTCAGCCTGGGGAGCGGCCGAGCAGATCATTGGCGGTGCTAGTAATTCGACATTTTACGCTTTATCAATCAATCGTAACGGGTCATTGGTCGAGGTGCTCAATTCCGATCTTGGCTTCGTGCTGCTATACGCCAACAACGTTTCGGAGGGCATCATTCAGGCGACTGTTGAGGCTTTACAGCCTTACCCCAGAGGCCTGTTGACCAATGTTGGGATGGTCGTGGCGAACGCAGCGTACGATTCAAACGTCACCAACATTGAGGTAAGTCTGCTCGCGGTGATGGTATGGAGCTAACCGATAGACGTTCAATAATTTGCAATATCATGGAGCGGTATCTTGGTCTTGGCAGCAGGGCTTGATGGCTGCCGGGGTATCTAAACAATTAGGACTGTGTGGAGCAAGTAACAATACCCAACTAGAAATGACAACAAGTGCGTATCCTCATAATGTCAGCTGATGAAAGGCGAGGCACCAGGCTGGTGCTCCAACTCAACTCTTGTCGAGAACTTGTCCTCTGCTCAGATCAGATTATGGGACTCGATACAAGGATCGGCGCCTGCTTTGTATACCGAGGTCCTTTCGCCGGTCTTTGACTCGACGAACGGGACTTTCTCAATTGGTGATCTTGGGGCTATCAGTCCGACCGGGACTGAAGGGGATGCGATCCAATTATGGAGTTATGGGTTCTTGGCGCAGGTAGATCCGAGGTCTGGAAGGGCTGTTGCTGCTGGGTTCGAGTAGGACTTTTAATGGGTATTCGTATGGACAATCTCACGAGGGAAATGCAGGCGGAGTGGTAATATGCAATGATACTTGTGTAGAAGTCCGTCGAGATAGTCGGGCTTCAAGCTCATCGTGACATAGCTCTCATCGACCAGTCGCAAGCAGATTCTCGTGAGGAGACGCGGCAATATGCAATAATACATCTATGAGTACTCTCACGACTATCTCTTCTTGAACTTGTTTGGTTTCCTACTGGGCATACCAGCCTCATGCTGATCATCGTCCCTATCCCTATTATCATCGTCCCTACCCCTCTTTCCATGATCCCTCCCTCTTTTCCCACCACCGCCTCCAGTACCAGCATCACGCATCTCCAACATTGCTTCTCTCGTTGCCCTGTTGACAGAATCATGTAATAATGCTACTGCCTCCTTGTCCACTTCGAATGCTGCCATTTTCTTCCCGATATGCGATTCTATACGTTGTAGAATCTCGACATCGTATTGCGTAACTAGTGTTACTGATTTTCCAGCACGTCCTGCTCGGGCTGTACGTCCTACTCGATGAACGTAATCTTTGGAGTTGGTTGGCATGTCGTAGTTCTACCATTAGCTTGCTTCAAGGATTCACAGGTGTCAAAGCTTACAATGACAAGATCAACCAAAGGTATATCCAGACCACGAGAAGCGACATCTGTAGCTACAAGGATACTTCTCCCACCAGATTTGAATTTGTTCAAACTCGCAAGACGCATCGATTGACTCATCTGACCGTGAAGTGGGATGGCGGGGAAACCGAGGCGACGAAGAACAATCGACAGACGCTGAGCATCGTGGACTGTACGCGTGAAGATGATCATTGATGATGAGGAAAGTTCGTTGACGAGGTAAAGAAGGTGAGAGTCTTTGGCTTTCAGTGGTAAGAGGAGGTAGTGCTGTAGTAGGGTTGAGACTGTTGAGTATCTAATTATCAGCTATGCGCCAGACTTGTATCGCGACTAGCTCACTTCGAAGAGACCTCGACTCTGACGGGCTTGTTCAAACTCGCTCGCTGTAGCTTGGCGACTTTGGTTGTCATGGTTGCAGAAAAGAGGTAGGTGTTTCGTTCCTTAGGTATCACTTTCAGGATCTTGTCGATGATCGGTCCGAAATCCATATCCAGCAATCTATCGGCTTCATCCATGATCTGAATGTCAGCTATAACTTCGATTCATGATGTAAAGCTTACAAGGTACTTGAGCGCCTTCAACGAGAATCCCTTGGTGTTTTCCAAATGGTCCATCAATCGACCAGGAGTGGCGACGATGACATGTGGTCTCTTCGAGAGGGCGACGGATTGCGACATCATATCCATTCCTCCGACGATAGTGGCAGCCCTCACGCCAAGTGGTGCACCGAGACTAGTCACCTGCTGTGAAATCTGGTACGCAAGTTCTCTGACAGTCAGTGATAGCCTGAATGACAGTAGGCGACTAACCTTGTAGGTGCGAGGATTAACGCGTAGAAAGCCTGTGGATTCTCCCATAATGTTTGCAAGATGGGCAAAGTGAACGCAGCGGTCTTTCCACTACCCGTCTGAGCCAGTCCGATGATATCATTCCCGGCCAAAGCGTGTGGGATAGATTCCACTTGAATAGGTGTGGGTCGTTTGTATCCTAAAGACTCGCATGATTTACAGAGCTCATCGATGATCCCTAGCTCGGCAAATGTCTTGTTCTCGGAGACCTCGACGCCATTTTGAGCGGCAACGTCGGGTGATGCAGACCGTGATGAACCTGCTGCTGATGATTCTGCGTCTGACATTGTATGTGTTGTATTGAAATAGTGTATAGTTGGCCACTACTCAGTACTTGGCTTAACTTTTGATTCACGGAATCAAAATAATGCGGGGTATTACAATGTGCCTGTGTGGGGATAAACGTGGATCTACCCTGAGATGACCAAGTACTCGAGTACGCAGTTGATAACCTACACTACTGTCCATCTTGGCACTCAGCTATACTACATTTACAAGGACCCTACACTACAGCCTCGCTGCCCACTTGGATCTCACAACTTTACATATATCCATCCACGAACAATGTCAAAACCACAGACCGTCCCGTGTCAGGTATGTGTCACCCCCAAACGCTCCTTTGAGAGGTTGTCAAGGAGTACGAGGAGCTATCAGCCGTGTATGCACCGAGTGGGCCTGTGTTGGCTGGAGATCCGGTCCCTGTTAAAGTAGAGCTTGAGAAACCGCTGACCAATGTAGTACAAGACCGGAAAGACATTAGGAAGGTGAGTCGTCATCTACTTTTGTGTAGCTCAACGCTGACCTATCTAGCGGAACATAGTATGTCGAGCTTGCCGCGTTAGTAAGCCAAACTGACCCATAGTGCCGTCGTCAAGGAATGTGTACATATCACTGTTCGTGGTCCAACGTATCCAGGGGAACGAAGCTGATTACAGACCGGAGAGTACTTTGCCTGTAAGGTGCTCAATAAGAAATTCTTGATGGTGAGTCTCGTATTACACATAGTGGAACTCAGCTTACCAGTAGGGCCGAGAACATATGGTATGCATTTTCTACCCCACTTGGAGGACCTACTGATTCAGCTAGGTCCGAAACGAGATAGCAGTTTTGAAGCGAGTATCGGCCGGTCACCCCAATATCGTCTCTCTGCACGACTTCTTCGAGACTACGCATAACCTTTATGTAAGCTCAAATCAGACTAGCGTGGGACAAGCTGAAAGTCTCAGCTAGTTTTCGATCTGTGTACCGGTGGAGAGCTATTCGACAGGATCTGCGCTCGAGGAAGTTACTACGAAAAGTACGTGCAATCCCTTGTGAGATGTCAGGACTGACGGCCAGGGATGCCCAGAATATCATCAGGACAGTGACGAGCGCAGTCAAGTATCTGCATGACCAGGGTATTGTCCATCGAGGTCAGTTCCCCATCTACGCTCGATAGAAATGCTAATTTAGCAGATTTGAAACCCGAGAACATCTTGTTCAAGAGTAAAGCGGAAGATGCCGAGTTGGCATTGGCGGACTTTGGTGTAGGCCGCTTCATTCCTCACCAGGATGGGATTCAGCTGATCGTCAGTTATCGAAGGTATTGGAGGAGGACAAATTCTCGATTCTCACGACGACTTGCGGAGTAAGGCCTTCAATCCCATCTCTTGTGGCAAAGCTGACGATTGTAGACTCCCGGATATATGGCTGTAAGCTGATTTACTACATCATGGAACCTGACTGATTATCCAGCCAGAGATCTTCAAGAAAGCTGGACATGGAAAGCCTGTCGATATTTGGGCTATCGGTGTCATTTCCTATTTCCTCCTTTGCGGTTATACGCCCTTTGACCGGGACTCGCAATACGAGGAGATGCAGGCAATCTGTAATGGCGATTACAAGTTTGAACCTGTGAGTGTCTTCTTCTGTCATCATTTTGGACACTGACAGGCAGGAGGAGTACTGGGCAGGCGTGTCCGACACTGCCAAGCAATTTGTCAAGTCCTGCCTGACAATCGATCCATCCAACCGACCCACCTCAGATGAGCTACTGAACCACCCATGGCTCAAGGACGGCGCATCCACCAAGAACGTCGATCTATTACCCAACGTCAAATCCGCATTCAATGCCAAAAAGACCTGTAAGCCAGATCTAGCTTTGATCTGTCGGTCATGCAGCTGACTCTCAGTCCGAGGGGCCGTGCTCGGTATGGTGGCTGCTAAGAGATTCCAAGACCGGACTGGAGTCAGTGATCCGGAGAAACAGAGATTGGCAAAAGAAGTTCAGGACTTCAAGGATGAGGCTGAACATGTGAGACTTAATTCTCCGCTCTTTCTGACCATGGGCTGAACGTGACAGGATGATGCTCAGCAGGTCCTCGCTAGGTAGAGAGGCGAAACGATCCGATGCCGAGGTGATGTCGATGAGTAGCAGCTGGTGGTCCCCTGCCTCAGCAGCGAACATGTATCTTTGATCTGTCTCGAAGTGGTCCCCACTAAGGGAGGATCGGTGGCAACTTGTGGGCGAGCGAACAGGTGCACCACATTCCTGTTCTCACCTCTGACCCACAAAGTAATTCAGCCATAGATCCGCTGCTCCCGATTGCTACTCAGGGGCTTAATCAACATCGAAGGAGAAAGGTGGGTAGATTCTTAGGTCTAGTCGCTCGCAGCCTGACCCTGTCCGCCCAGAGGCCTCACCGCTTTCTCCTATTGCTAACATGGGATTTCGCAATAGGAGCCAGTGGATATCGAGCAAGAACAAGGGGTCATATGGCTCCCGGGTCTACTGCCCGGTACAATGTCCACAAAGGTTCATGCTGTTGCTTACTGGTGTTGGCAATTCGAAGACCAGAGGATATTAGATGAATGAAAGGGGAGCTCCCGGTTTGGGCTGCTCATCTCGTTACTTGCCAACCACAACACAAAGGGCTTTTGACATTGCCAATGCGGAGCTGAGTCATTAGCACACGAGTGAAAGGTTGTAACGATATCAAACAGTTTTCGTGAATATGCATCAAAGGTGCTCCAACACAGCTCGTCGGATCATCAATGGAAATGACCCCTAGACATCCGGCTCTTGGGTTTCACCCATTTGATTCTGACACAAAGGACACCAAGACGGTCTGGTCTATGTGTATATAAGCACTGCAGGGTGGCATTCACTTCGCAATTCCCCTATACTATCTTGTCTATGGATTTTCCTGATTATCCCGATGTCCAGCCAGCAAGTCCATGAAGCGCAAGAGACTCTCAGTGGTCTGAGTCTTGAGGAAGTGAGGAGGAGAGAAGACGAGGCCAAAAAAAACTGCGCGACCCAGGATGAATATGGTGGGGAGTTTTTTAACCCTGACGAATCATCTCTTTCCGAGTTCCTCGCAGCTCAGGCTGAGGCGGCATGGTGCTTTGAAGTGAGCTAATCCCGCGGCAACGTACGCTGACCAGCAGATAGCGAAGGCTGAAGGAAATACCACCCTGACACGACCTGACGAGGAGACTTCCGACGTAGCAAAACAGTCCAAAGACGATAACACGGTGCAAACTGAGTTATCCAGAACTGCAAGTGATTCCCGAACCGGATTAGAGCAAGCTGACGCGTACCTTAGCCCATGTCAACAAGGGCAAGCGCGGGACAAGGGACCAGTGATTCCAATGCTACTACCACCCGATGAGACCGTGATTAGTCCCAATCACTTCCATACATATGTGTATAGCCACCGATGAATAGATGCAGAAGTGAAGCTTTGACCATGAAAGAGTATTGCACCGAAGACGACGTTCCGGATATATGATTGCATGTACATGTACAGGTGATACAGGGGAGCGAAACGTAGACCGCCATGGCGTGAAAACCCCTAATTTTTCTGCTTCTTTCGCTTGTCGATAGAGGCTCGAAGAGCGATCTGATATCAGCACAATTCCCAAATCGTCGACATACCTGTTTATCACGCAATGAAGCCGTCTTCTTACCCCGGACCCTGTTCGAGCTGTACTGTCAGCTTGATTCTGACTAAACAGTAGGAGAGAACATACTGAAGAGCCATCATGATAGGCTTATTCTTAGACTTCTCCCTATTAGTAGAAGAAGAAGGTGCTTCCTTCCTCTTTTTACCCTTCAAACTTCCAAACTTATCTCTACCCTCTCGGCCCTTTTTGATACTATCCATCCTCTCTTCGTAATCTGCCTTTGTCTTTTTCCTGGGTCCCAAGATTTCTTGTTCAGTGAGGAATCGGTCGGCTTCGTCGGTACCCTTGATATGCTTCTTTGAAGCTTCGAGGGCTGCTAATTTACGTTTAGCCGATGTCGATGAGGTTGTGTCGACTAGGTCTTTCGCGGCTTTGAGTCGGAGTTCGTTGAGCAATGTGAAATCGGCAGGTGTCAGAATCTGGTTTGTTAGCAAATTGTCCAATGAGATTGGGTGTAACATACCTTTTGCTGAGCGAGGAGAGATAGCTTCTTGGTCGCTTCGGTTGCAGTAGAAGGAGCAGCAGAGACAACAGACTTGGTATCGTCATCTCCGTCCATGTCTACATCCTCCGCATCCTCCTCGTCCTCTTCAGCTCCAGCCATCATCTTGGCCTTCTTCCTGGGTGCATCGTCGCTGTTCTTTCCCTTCTTCCTCTTGGGCTCATCATCCTCGCTGTCGCTCAACTCGATCTCATCACCGCCCTCGGAAACTTCCTCCCATCCACTGGAAGTGGTAGATGCGTTCGACTCCATATCCCAATTATCCCATCCGGCCTCATCATCTTCATCAGGTAGTCCGGCATCGTCGTCGTCGCTGAGTCCACCATTTGCTTCTTTTCGCATAGCCGCAAAGTGCTGGTCGAGCAGCTCCAAGCCTTCAATACCCTCGACATCTTTGGTATGACCGTATGCAAGAGCTTGACCTTCGTTGTTGCCCATTGTAGCAGCTTTTCCCTGTTCATCAGCAGATGTCCCAGCACATCGGTGGGCAAACTTACTCGCTCCCTTCGCTTGAGGAGACCTGGGTTGACCTCTCGGAACAATTGTAGAATACCCCTGGAGGCAGTAACGACACCCTTGTCTTTACTCTTCCTGTACTCGATCAAATCACTGAGAAGATCCTCCTCCATACACCAAGGCTGTCTCCTACAGACCTCTCGGATAGCATTGATACCAGCCGCAATGACTTCAGCTCCGACACCGGGGTGAACGAATTCTTGAGCGAGTTTTCGGATGACCGGCGTCAAGACATCGGGTGGCGTCAACTCGTGTACGGACTGGGCGAGCGAGACGAGGATGAGAGTCACCTGAAGTTGGTGGTAGGTGAGGTATTTGATGATGTAGGAGTAGAACCCTAGGACACATAGTTTGTGAGCACCCATGACTCGGGAGAGGAGTTGCATGATAAGGATCTTGTGCTCGAGCGAATACTGTTTGTCTGGTCGTTAGCTCAAGTCAGGTCGTCATTAGCTTACCATATCGATGAACCTTCTCGTACAGCCTTTCGCCGAACGTCTGGGGATCGTGCAAGAGCTCTAGAGCGGGGAAGTTGGGTTGCGCTCCAAGACCATCTGCCTGATGTTTTCGTCTCTAATTGTCAGCCTGTACTCGAGGTAAGGCGAAAGGACGAGACATACTCGATGAGCCTCTTTGTGCAAAGTCTTGAGCATCTTTGCACCCTTTCTCGAACTCGTATTTCCGACATTTAATTTATGCTGATAAGCATTGATATCCTTCCTAGCCCTTCCAATATCGTTATCCTCCTCATCTGAATCAGGTTCTCCATCATCGTTGTCGGATCCAAGGAAGAAGTGAATAGCGGCAGATTGAACCTTTGTGTTGGGGTGGAAGACGGCCAACGAAACGATCGAAACGGTCTTGGCGTCGGTCCAGACTTTCTTCTTCCATAGTTCTCGGACCATCATTACTGCCCACATTGCTTCTCCGCCAGTCTCCTTGCCCTTTCCTTTACCCTTGTCGCCGACTACTTCGGCGCCCATACCGCTTTCCACCATGCCGAATAGGAGACTCTGAACAACTCGATTGAGTCGGTGATTCTTGGTCTTTGCGTTCGAGGTCTTCAAATCGGTAAGAATCGTTTGTCGGATGACGGATCGTAGAGCCGAGGGAACGTGTGGGAGGAGGGGCAGAAGAGTTTGTAGCAATCTTAAAGTCAGCTTAGCTCGCGACACGAGTCGTCAACTCACTCAATGGAATCAATCACGTCCTTGTTCCTCAACATGACCAAATTCCTGATGATAGTCCGCCTGATCTCTCCAGTGACAGCTCCAGCGCCCATTAAGAGCCCTTTCAACTGAGCAGGTAGCTCCTTGGTCTCTTCTGGGTAACATTGCGCCACTTGACAAATGAATGTGATGAGGTCGGAGAACAGCTCATCATCTTTGTCTTTACTATTCTGAGTCGATGATGTCGGCGTGAGCGAGTGTAATCGTAATAGCGATAAGTAGTGGTTGTATTGTGTCAAGAATTCCTCCTTGTACCCTACTGGATCACGCTGTTTGTTAAGCTGTGGCTTCTTCCTTGAGCAGAAGAACACACCTTGATCAAATTCTGGAGCTGCGGTAGGTTATTTGTGAGGAGGATACCCCTCGAATTCCTTGATTTACCCATATTATGAGCTTGTATAGTATATGTGATCTGAAATCTCTCGTCTGCCTTGAAATCCTTACGACGCGCAGATCAGATAATTTATTATTCTTTACCGAGTTTAATACGATTTATCCGAATTCCGTTTAATTAGCCGGGGTTAGCCGAATTCGGTAATATCCGATAACAGCACGCGCGCATCGTCACTCATAATAGATGCTCATGTTGGCCACTTGTGATTGAGTACCATCAACTAATCTATACACAATGTTATTTAAATCAGCACTACTAGCGTTACCATTACTAGCATCAGCAGTACCTACAAACAGGGATCAGCTCGTCTTTGGCGACAATGAGGTGAACTCTCTCGCAGAGTCCTCGAAGGAGCTCGTGGGGGACATCAACCTTGATTTGAACGAGCTTAGGCTAGTCCAGTTCGGGGAAGACGAGGTCCCAGTGTAAGCTTACGTCCGCCATGTTGTAGGCTAAGCTGATCATCAGGTGGATCTCTGAATGGGAGAAGATCGAGGCTAAAGTAGCCGGAAGGAAGTTCTTTGACATGTAGCTTACCTTATCTCTAGTCATGATGGCACTGACGGATAGTACCGACACCCCTACTCTAGGCTTGACAACTTTCCTCGCCCCATCCGGAGGACCCAAGAAATATGGTAAGTATCCTATAGCCAGCTTTGCTGAGATCAGAATACCCAAAACCCGGCAAGCAGTCCAAGGCAATCAAGAAGATGCACGAAACCCTTGATATCGACCACATGAGGGCTTTCTTGACCAAGTTCTCGGGCTTCAGGACCAGGTACTACCGATCAGAGACTGGAAAGCAGTCTCAACACTTTTTGTACGAGACTATCCAGGAGGTCAGTCAATTGTATTGCGGCTTGGGTGACGCTGACAGACAGATCGCCTCCAAGTCTGATGCCAACATCACTATGCGAGAGTTTGCTCATCTATGGGGACAAAACTCGATCATCGTCCGATTCGAGCCATCCACTGACTCCAAGAATGCTCCTACAGTAGTCATTGGTGCCCACCAAGACTCTACCAATCAGTTCCCTTTCCTTCCGGCCCCGTAAGCTATCCGCCTCTTTCGTATGCGGCAAGCTGACCTGTAGTGGTGCCGACGACGACGGATCAGGAACCACCTCATCCCTCGAGGGTCTCAAAGCTCTAGCCCACGCCAACTTCACCCCATCCCTTCCTGTTGAATTCCACTACTTCTCCGCTGAAGAGGGTGGTCTACTCGGATCTCAGGCTATTGCCAAGAGCTACGAGGAGGAAGGCAGGAAGGTATTGGCAATGTTGCAAATGGACATGACTGCTTGGGTCAAGAAAGGTACCGAGGAGAGGGTTGGTATCATTCAGGACTTTGTTGATCCCGCTTTGACCTCTTTCATCGAGGAGCTCATTGCCGAGTACCGTATGTCGTCCCAAATGCTGTTACACATCTCGAGCTGATGCTGTAGTCGATATCCCCGCTGTCAAGACTCAATGTGGATACGCTTGTTCCGACCACGCTAGTTTCGGTAAAGCCGGCTACCAGTCTGCCTTTGCGTGAGTCTCTCTCATCGGGTTCAGAGTCGAGCTAATATTAGTATCGAGAGCTCGTTCGAGGATTCGAACCACAACATCCACACTTCGCAGGACACCATGAACCACCCCGAGTTCTCCTTCGACCACATGAAGCAGTAAGTGATTCTTGTCCGGTGTCGAGATCTGGACTGACACGCAGGTTCTCTAAGATGGTTGTGGCTTTCGCTGTCGAGTTGGGAAACTCCAAGCAGTAGGCCACTGGGACACTTTTAGGCATGGACATTATTCATGGGTACTTGTGATCATGGGATAGTCTCAATTCAGAATGCATACAACATCGTACGGGTACAACTAGGCAGGCGACCGGCTGTCACTCATGTCTTGAAGACAATGATCAAGATCAAGAGTATGAATATCAGTGCAACGATTGTTATCGTCGAGCCTGCCTGTTAGATGTGCACTGAAGGAACAAGCCGAACGACGTACCATACTGCTTTGCCTCGTCTGCAACCTTGTCCAACCGCTTCCTAGCTCTTCCTAGACTAGCAGCCGTTCGATCCATAGCCCCGTCCGTTTCTTCCAAAAGTTGGTGGTGCACATCCAATTCATCCCCAATCTGCATCGACAATTGATTTTGACGATTAATCGAGGTAGACAAGTGATTCAACCGTTCATCCTGATCGTCCATCAAGGTCTGCTGTTGCGTGACCATCTCTGATTCTGTTATTCGAGGATTATCTTCTGGGTCATCTTTGAAAGGAGTCGAACTTTGATTTGAGGGGTATGTATCGCGAGATAGCGAGTGCGATCCTGGGTTCGAGAGAGTTGGAGTGGGGGGTTCGAGGGATATCCGAGGGGTTGCGTTGTCATCTCGGAAAGGATCTTCTGCTGTATCCAGCGAAGGTTGCTCAGTAGGAGCGGACTTAGGTCTGGATCGTCAGCTTTTCATTGTATATGGTCGTAGATATGCTTACAGCTCCCTCCTCAACGCAACAGCTTTGGCCCTCCCTCCCTCATCCTCACTCAACATCTCCACTAATCGATCATAACTTTCCCCACATTCTCTCATTTGCTTTTCAACCTCGCTCTCCCCTTTTTTGCCCTTCCCACTAGTTAGGCCATTTTGTGTTAGGTCCCCTTGGATCTGCTGTAAATCCCTCTTGATTGATGATAAGTTCCGGACGATAGTATTTGTTGATGAAGCTGATGGGGCTATGTTCAAAGAGATGATTCGCTGGCGCTCAAGGAGGAGCTGAGATGTCGAAGTGAGTCGACGGGATAGGGAAGCTAGGGTAGGTGATGGGTTGGACATGGTGGTCTGTTGTACAGTAGAGTGTTCCGTGGACAGGTGAAGGTAACCGCAGATCCCTGGCTCATAGGTGGAAGGAGTATTCAAGTTTCACCGCCTTCCGCGGAGCATTTGAGATTTCAGATTGGTTCACTGTCAGTCACTGAGAGATTTCAAGCCAAGATGCAGGATCTTGTTGTGCTTACACCCCATCTTGTGGACAAGATCAGATCGATCCTAGCGGCAGACTTCGACCTTCCCGAAGAGCTTAGATTACAGCTACAAGCAGGCCTCGACAGCGCAAATACAGTCGACGAGGCGCCCAAAGCAGAGGTCACCGAAGATGCGGACGAAGTCAACGATAACGAAGAGTCCAAGACCAAGATCATACCACCTACGATCGATATCCTAGCCCTTGAGCATTTATCACGCTGGGCTACATCCGAGAATATCACCTCCAAGCTGGAAGCCAAGAAAGTAGACCCCTCGGAATACGGCATGATCTCATTACTATCCGGTACAGAGCTCTACATCCCTTCATCCCAACTTCCAATACTACCAAATGAAACAACAAACAATCCTTTCCTCCCATCTTACCTCTCTCCACTGCCTCCATCGTTCGGATCAGAATACAAATCTCTGACACGCCAATTATCGACGGTTCTCAATATCTTGTTCTCAATATTCGGATCTGGATTCGCGGTCTATGTAGCTGCTACCACTGGCGGTGGATATGCTAGAGAGAAGGGCATACTGTTAGGAATACTGGCTGGGGTCGTTGTTGGTATTGCGGACGGGGTTTTGGTCTGGATATTTGGGCAGAGGGTGAAAGAGGGACGGGAAGAGGGTAGGAAGTTGGCCATAAAGCTTGCCAAGGGGTCTGGCGCGGATGGAGCATCGGAGAGCACGGCCCATATCGAGGGCTCAACCGCAGAAGCACTGGAAGGCAGTCATGGAGAGGAGGAGGACAAAGTCCCGGAAAAGGATACCCCACCCGTCAAGAAAGAGATCAGACTTCGCCGTAGAGCCATTGGCGAGAAGGCCTAGTCACTGGGTAAAATGTTGTACTCTTCATTACATATTTGACATTATACAACGTTATGTCCCCATGTACACTTCGATCATCAAGTCGCAGCGACCACCAACTGTGCTTCATCCTTGATCTGCGTCTTGGCCTCTTCACTTGCCAATTTCTCTTTCGCCTCCTTAGCTTTTACCCCCGCCCAGTAAGCCTTCATATGTTCTTTCCAGATCTCTAGAGCGATTTTCATATCTTTATCAAGTGCTTGATGTCTCGCGTCACTTGTTGGGTGAGTCCTCAACATTGCGAATCGATTTTCAATCGTCGTCTTCCCCGCAGACAAATTATCAGCTTCTACAGCTGCCATCAATTCCCATAAATCTTGGGCTGCTCTGGGATCATATCCCGCAGTAGCCATTAACTATCCTCAGTCATCATTCCTATTTCCACGTAGAGGACCTACCTTTAAGCCAACTGCATCTGCTTCTTCTTCGAGTTTACGGGAATATGCCCTTGTCGCTACGACATCGTTTAGCCAGTTGATGCAGACTCCGGCTGTGTCGGTTATGAGGGGAAATGAGATTGTGAGGGCGAAAGAGATCCCTCGAAGGACATCGAATGCGACCGCAGCGACATTTAGGAACTATCATTAGCACCTTCACAGGGATGGTATAGGCACCTACACCTAGATTCTCTACACTATGCCTCTCGACGACGTGGGCGACTTCATGAGCTAGGATTGCTGCTAGCATTGCATTGTCGTCGGGCAAGACATCCAGTAATCCAGCGTAGACAAATATATCCTTACTAGGAAGGGCGAAAGCGTTCATCTGGGGCTATCCTGTCAGCTCAAGTCAAAGTCACGGAAGAACGAAGAACAAGAGACTCACCAGATCCACGACGTATAGGTTCCAATCCGCCGATTCCAGCTTCTTCAAAGGATTACTACTCTCAGGCCTAAAAGGCATAAAAGTACTCTGAGCAATTCCACTGGGTTTATACCTAGCCTCCAAATCTCTTCCTTCACTTGCTTCACGCTCTGAAATGACTCTTGCGAGATCACCAGACCCTCTAGGAGGCCACGAGGCGCCAGAGACTACTGTATGATCTTGTTCTTCCAGAGCTGTTACCAGGCGGGTCATTATTCTGGCTATTCGTTGACAACGCGGGTCGGTGGGCGGGAGTAAGACTGGCCCGTCTGCTTTGAGAGCTTCTTGGTGTCTGACATGAGCTAGTTCCTTGGGTTACTACAAGAGGCGAGTTAAGTAGGACGTACTTTCTGCGTGACCATGCTAATTCCTCCCCCTCCGACATGAGGAGTAATCTCCATCTCCCCGTCCTTGGGGATTGATCCAAGCCGAGGGCGAAGACGATACATAGTGCGAAGATCTATACCGTTAGTAGAGCGAGCTTGCGCGATTAGTAGCTTACGGGAATCTGGAGAAGGAGGTATGAAGTTCGTTTGTATTTCTTCCACAATCTACACTGTCAGCTATGTCCCGGTGAGAGGGGGCGGAAAGCTTACCGGTACCTCCATACGAATGGCAGAAACAGTAGAGTTGCCCTTGTGATCCCGAGTAAGGTAGACTTTATCGCTGGTAGAGCTACGAAGAAAACATCCTGCCGTCTTGGTGTCGGATGGAATTGCCGGATTTGAAGCGCAGTCGGTGTTCTGTTTACAAGGCGCGATGGGAGGGGGAGAGCGAGAGATGTCAACGGCATGCGGACCAGTCCTGGTCTTGTGAGGCCGATAAGGCCATGTTGTATGTGTCGCATGTCATTGACATGTGTGATGTATATTGAAGCAGAATTGTTGATTCCAGAGGTCGGCGTTCTCGGTTAACTCCTCTGTCGTAATGTCACTATTCGGATCACACATATGCGGATTCACCGGGAAGAGAGAGTACTGGACAAAAGAGGAGTTGCAACTCAAATGCATGTAGCTATAATATTGTACCGATCCATACAGAAGATGCGTCATATTAAGTCGGGTCGTGCGAGACATTATGGAGACTTTATATTCACGAAACACAACTACCACCTAACCACGCTCCTCTTCATGAGCGTCCACTCTGGGTTTATCTTGAGGTACACCCTGGGATTTCCTCTCTCCGGCGAGAGACTGAGCGAAAGCGGATCTCTCCCTGAACCATGAACCGTAGAAGTAGAATACGTAGATTGGGATAGTGACGATAGCAGCTAAGATGGCGAGGATGGTAGTGGGCCATTCTAGGTGGAGTCGATAATCTGGTCCTCCGACATTCTCGTAGACTACCATTAGCTCTAAATACATGCGGTGAGTAGGTAGTACGCACATGGAGTAGAGTACATTGCTGCGATACCCGCTAGGAAATCACGAGCAAGACCATTTCCACCGGTTGCAGAAGCTGCGTAAGGACCGTAAGCGGCAATCATGCTGAACATCAGCCGTGTTCAGAGGATGTGGAAGGTTGCACTCACTAATCAATAGTAGACATGTAGATTGAGTAGTTGGCAATACCGACAAGAGAAGAGAAGATCATGGGTGCAATCCAGTGAACATGGGGTGGACCAAGTGAAGTCCAGGCGAAACCGAACAGACCGATTGTCTCGAGAGGTGCAGCTGTTTGTCAGACTGAGTTACAGCTGGCAAAGTATAAACCCACTGTATAATAGCCACCATAATCGAAGCTCTGGTGCGTGATCGGGATCCTTCTTCAAAATAGCTCGCTGTCTCCTCAATGGCAGGATGTAACTTCCCCATGCGATGAAGTATCCAATCGCCAATCTGACAATCAGCAACAATCACGCCGCCAAGGAGACTAACTTACGGGACGAAAGTAAGAGCCATTTGCTGGGTGGTAAAGTTCCACTGCTTGTAGACGGGGGTATAAGCCTCCAAGAAAGTGAAGATCAAAGCATCACTGAATCCACTCAAAAGCGAACAGAACAGCACAATGGGCTCCGTGGCGAACATGACGAAAGGCCTTGCCCACAGAGTCAATATTTCCTTGGCGCTGAATCGATCTTTGAATGCTCGAAGTTCGTTAGGTCCATAAACATTTGTTTGACCTTCGGCACGCATCTTCTTGGCGAGTTTATCCAGACAGATAGTCGTACGTGTTTCAGGGACTATGAAGAGATGGAGGAGCTGAGTTGCTCCACCAAAGATCAATTGAATCCAGCAGATCCATTCCCTGATTATTAGCCAGTTTCCTACGGGGTTGAGGATGAGACTCACCAGCTGAGATTCGCTTGAATGAAGGGTCCGACTAGGGGACCGATGACTGAACCAAAGACTGAACTGAATACGATAAATGCGACGGCGTATTGCTGCTCATTAGGGTCGTACAAGTCGGCTACCATTCCAAGAGTGACCGATCCACCAGCAGAAGAGAGACCACCGAGACCACGAGCAACAATGACAGTAGCAAAGTTGGGTGCGAGGGCTGCAAGGACCTGCCAGACTGATAAATCAGCTCGGTTCTGGAAAAGTGTTTGTGGACATACTGTTGACGAGGAACAAAGAAGCTTGAAGGGTCCAACGACGACCTAGTTCTTCTGACCAGGGAGCCCAGAGCTCACAACCGAATGCGTAACATATTAGGAAGATCATTTGACCGGTTCGAGCACCTTGGGCGGAAACACCGAACTTTTCCGTCAAAAAGTCGACACCGTTTGCATAAATTGATGCGTTGACTGATTGTCAGCTTCTCCCTTCGGATCGAAGGAGAGACTTGCAGTTCATAGAACACTGCACGACAAAGATCACACTTAGGATCGTCCACTTCTTCTTCGGCGTCCAAGTATATGGTAGCTTGTCCATCGCCTCATTTTGTCTCAATATATGATTTCCATCATCCCTGTCACTATCGCCTTGCTGTCCAGCCCTTTCATTCTGCACTACATCACCATCGGATTTCGGTGCTCCTGTTCCAGTCTGATTCGATGACGAGGGAGTAGACATGTCGATGGCCGTGATTTCACTTCCATGATCGTCATGTGGTTTCGGTTCAGACATTTTGGTGTATGCTCTTCGAGCAGTACTACGATTGGAAGAGGAGGAGGGTTGAGAAGACATGAGTAAGCAAGTCCACTAGGGTATATGTATCCTTGCCGAAATCTCTTGCTGACGACAAGCGAAACCAAACTGTGTTCAGACGATGGGCAGTTTTGCCGGTAGCAGGGATACCAGGGGTCGGAAGCGGGTCTAGGTTAATATCGGCCATGACGAGGTCTCCGGTTTTGATCGTATTTTTAACTTGGATTCAGAGACCATGTTCGGCAGTGGCTTGAAGTAGAAAGGGGGTAAGATGAGAGCAGGTGAATGATAGTGACGAGGTGGTTCGAAATTGATCCTGAATCTAGCCGATCACCCCGACTAACGTTATACCGATCTCGGCATGTCACGTGAATCATCAATAGCTCGTCTGTCTCATCATTCCATCTTCTATCTTACTCACGACTTCGGCCAACTCTGCTTTGGAACAAATGGAGGCAATTCAGTGAGAATCAACGCAGCTTCGCGACGACAAAGGATGCCCGAATATACGGTTCTTATAGGACCGGTAAGCGCTCACAGCCTGTTTCGAGGCTTCCTTTACCCCCTAGTTACACAGTCTATGTACACAACTAACACGGCCTTCCCCATAACCCAGTGCTCATAGCCGTTTCACTGCTTATTTTGACTCTCAATAACCTCGCTACTAAGTAAAGTCATATCTTCATCTTCATACGTACAAAAGCCGTTCAATAATGCAGATAACCGTGAGTGGTCACAAGCTGGTGATGAAGTCGAGCTTACACCCATTCAGCACGACGACAGTTCACCGGTCCTCAAATACGTCCAGGTGGACCCCAATTCGACATGGGTACATGACTCAATGGAGGGTAAGTCGACTTACTCTGCACTTCTATGAAACGAGACTGAAGAACCCAGCTTCCATGGGCGACGGCGGTCTGCTTTACTACTTTGGAGGAACAATGACCAGGACTACGGGAGAGGTGAATCTCCCATGTCCGAGCCCATTGTCCGAGCTGATAAGATACAGGGCAATTACATGATATTCACCTTTAATGGGACAGCAGTGTATATCTACGGGTCCAAGCGGCCCAATCATGGGATATATTCTGGTAAGCTCATCCCTTCCTCCTAATAATGACATCTATTCTAATTTTCAGTATCGCTGGATGGTGGAGATGCTCTGCTCCAAAGTGGAAGAGGCGCAGCACCCGGCGAGTTCCAAGCGTTGCTATATCAGAAAGAGGATCTGGACCCTGCAATGGAGCATAACATCGTCGTCACGAATCTACCTTCGCGCACTGACCGAGCTGGTGAGTTATTTACTTCAAGCCGGTGAGCTTGAATGAGGAGCTCATCAAGTAGGATACACTGAACGAGGTCTTTACCTGGATATCGATTACGTCGTAGTTGAAACGGCGGTGTCCGACAACATTTACACTACCACTATTGATGATACCTCTGCGTACTGCAATTTTGTGGGAGGATGGGGTGACGTACCACCTCGCATGCCGGCCCGGTACTACAACACCACGGCTCATATAACCAGTGTTGAAGACGATTCGGTCACCTGCAGGTGAGTTCAGTATCCTATGGGAGTGGATGTCGCTTATCTTAGTTTTAATGGATCTTCTTTTCAAGTCTTTGGGTCATTGTATGCCGACCATGGAGAATACTTTGTCAGGTAAGCCATAATCTTATCGTCGGTACTGATAAGCAGTCTTGATGGTGGCCGGGATATATCGTACAACGGGACATACTATACCTTCGCCCCTCAGGTGCCTCGTGAGTTCCTCAACATATCATTACTGATGATAGTATACACCGCAAGCGGTCTTACAGACGGCCCTCACACCGTGACCCTCACTAATGCCGATGCGGTACGTTACCTTGATCTCGACTATATGATTGTCAACTCTACGATTCAACCCGGAACCAACTCAGGTTCGGGAACCAACGTTACCGCAGGCGACTCGGCGGGGACACAGAAGGAACAAGGATCAAACACAGGCGCGATAATTGGTGGAGCAGTAGCAGGAGCAGTGGGTGCAATGCTGCTCGTACTGCTTGCTTGGCTTCTATTTCGGAGGAAGAGGAGCAGGAGCCAGTCGGCATACATGGACAAACCCCCTCTGGATCTTACCGGGGATGAAATCCGGCCATTCAGAAATAGTACAACCCCGCCTTCTGAGGGACCGATTGCATTGACTCCACATCCATCTGCAGTCACGACCACCGGGTCGACGTACGGACGACAACCTGCGGGAACGGCTGCGACTGAATCAATGGTATGGACATGGACAAGAGGCCATCTCAACACCCTATCTTACGATGGTCCAGCCTCCACCTTCTTCTTCCCATACTTCTTATCCACCCTCCTCCGAGAATCCACAATCGCGTCACGCCGACCCTTACGCAGTCGGCCAACAACGCCAAGATCGATCAACAACATTCACAGCGAGTGATGCAGGTACTTTCGGACCTTCCCCACCTCGTCACCCTGAGCCATCGCCCGTCACTCAATTTTACAAATCTCTAGCGGTCGCTGTTCCATTCACAGCTCGACGGCCATCGACCTTAGCTTCTTCAGAAGAGCGATCTATGGTACATACTCCCTCGAGAATGTTCATCCCGGGGAGAGAGATGGACGCTGGGCCTTTGAGTCCTGCAACTCAGGAATCCCACGAAAGGGAAATGCTACCTCCGGATTATCATCAGGCGACGGAACCACTCCCAGGTCAACGACCTCCCGGGGCTGGACCTTGAGTTGCGTAACGGGTACAGGGATGGGATCGAGGGTAGTCACTGGTTGACCGGCACTTGCATCCTCCCGTAGTATGTATAGATCTACGTTCTGCTGATCTCATTATCTCATCTTGATTGGTTATGCTGATCTTGGGACATTGGGGGCGATTACCAGTCCATTTACCTCATTATCTCAAGGGTCATCTCAGGTTTGACTATGGGCCAGGTTATTCCTTTGACGATAGCGAGAAGAGATGTTGATCTACCGCGCTAATCTCCCCACTTCTCAAACCTTGCTGATCGACGTCACGGCAAGTCAAATCGATCTAGTCATTGTACAGCTCGGTCTTTCCCTCACCACGACTTTCTCTGCCAGAAGCGAAGTACATTCGACTCGGGGATGGCTCGTCGCGGCATTGGAGTAACGTAACCCATTCAGCGCTACCTCTAATAGTACACAGAAAATCTGAGACATGGCATTCATCGCGAAAGGGCCCTTTGACGCATACGATCGGCGAAAGATCTTCCAGGGGTCACCTTCGAATTGCCATAAGTATACGATACAAGGTCAATGATCAACTCCATAGATCATTCTCATCTCATCTCCCCTCTCGAGTACACTGAGGGCGACTTATACTGCAGTGTTTCTGGAAGAATTCCCTAAGTCTTCGCACCTCTCGTTGTTTTCGGTAAAGATGAGAGTGACAGTAAGTCCCCTGAGATCTTGCTTGAGCGTGACTGACGAGTAGCTGGATAATACTTCGCCTTTGCTTCAGTTCGTTTCGGTCGATCCCAAGAAGTCATGGATACAGGATAATTCGGGCCAGTCCCTCTCATCATATATGGGGAGGCAGCTGATGGTCAGATTCGGAGGACAATGCGATCAACAAATACTTCAGACAGACAATGACCAAGACTGAGGGTAAAGTGGGTGATCTGACAAACTTGACTTGAGCGACTTACTAACTCTCGTAGGGGAATTACATGGCACTTGAGTTCAACGGGACTGGTATATGGGTCTACGGAGCCAAGCGGGACAATCATGGCAACTACTCAGGTGCGTCGACCTTACCCTTGAACCAGCACACTCTGACGATCTAGTCTCTCACGATGGTAGTGACCCTGTAATCCAGACGGGCATGATACCTGCTCCCGGGACTTATCAATCTGTGCTTTACCAAGCTACCAAGCTCGACGTGAATACTCCGCATTATATCCAGGTGACGAATCTTCCAGGTCAGTCCTGCAATCCAGTCTATACACATTACTGATCATCAGAGGATGACCGAGCTTCCTATTTTGACATTGACTACGTTGTCATCAAGGATGACGAGTACGTGTTCACGTTCGACTGATGACCTTCGGCTGACGGACAGAGACGACAGGAAGGTCTTCACTACTCGCTTGGACGACACCTCGCCCGAATGCCAATATACTGGCCAGTGGGGTCTAGGACCACCAATGAGCCCGGAGATGTACTACAACACCACCGCCCATATTTCGCAGACCAAAGGGGACGAGTTTACCTGCGGCTTCAATGGGAGTTCCATAGAGGTCGTCGGTGGTCTGTCGGATGATCATGGTAATTATACTGTCAGGTGAGTACAGTCTAGCCACGATGTAAATAGACCGAGAAGCTTATGAGCAGTATCGATGGCGGAGCAGCTGCAACTCTTGATGGATCACACACTTTTTTCCAGTCTCAAGCTACTCGTACGTCTGACAGATTTGCGCATGCTGATATCAGTCTTTCTCGCGACCCACCTCGATGAGGGACCACATAGCATCACCATTACCAATACCGAGTCCAGTTTCGACCTTGACTACATAGTGGTCAATTCAACCATAGATCCTTCGGCCGAGGTCAATCTGGCGGGAACGACCATTATCGACCCGATCAGTCCAGGCCAGGAGTCTTCGCCGAAGAACGCTGCCAAACCAGACCCGATGGACGATAGTGGTAATGCCGGTATGATTGGGGCGATCATTGGTGGTGTTGCCGGTTTAGCATTCCTTTGCCTCTTGGCTGTCTTGCTCTTGAGGAAGTGTCGGGAAAGACCCCGTCCTTCCACCCACGATCTCAGGGAAAAGTATTACCAACCCGACCCAACCTCACGGTCGAGCAGTATACGACCTTCTCAGGTCGATTTGACTGGGGACATCAGTCCATTCATAGGCGGGATGTACACCTATCAAGATGGTCCTGGAGAACATAAACGCTCACCCCTAACCACCGGTCCATCACATTCAGCATTCGCTTTCCACCCATATCAATCAGGATCCCCCCGGTCAATTGCTTCATCAGTCAGCACAAACACCCTTATTCTCGGTCTGAATCCGGTACCTACCACCTCACGTTACTCCGAGCGGCCGAGACATGATCGACAAGCTTCAATTTCAGATATATTGAACGGTATGCCAGAGACCGCCGTAACGAAAGCATGGACCAAGACGAATGAAGGGATATTTGGAGGTGGATATACACAGCCTCACCCGGATCGGGCGAATGGACCTAGCTCTGCTGGTCCCAGGTTGGCGGAAACGGTCTCATCGGGATGGTCACCTAGACCTAGAGGGGCTCAGTTCTCGCTACCTCCACTTGCACTACCGCCAAAGATGTTTGTTCTGGGTCAGGATGGGGAGGTCGAGCCATGAGGGACACCAGGAGGGTCAGGGCGGAGTGATATAGCGACCGGACTTGGATAAAATCTTTTCGAGATGGGAAACACCTTTGTATACCTCGATCCTTTAGGTAATATAGTTACACATGAATACATATAGATATAAGATCATTAGATCGTCAACATGGGCAGTTTCTATACACTACCAAGCGATCCTAGCTAGGAAACCGTGGGGAGACCTCCTGATGAGGTACTTCCTACCTTCATCGAGAAGGAGGATACCAATAGCGAATGTGAATGGTATAAAGATGTGTTCAACCGGTACACCCTATCCCATCAGCTCGATCCTGTATGAGAGCAATGGACTTACCCTAGTCAAGAAAGTGTTCTGGAAGAAGGGAACATAACTGAAGAAGAACAAGAAAGCAAGACTGGCAAGCATGGCAGGTGGGATCCACCAGTTCCTTGCGCCGGAAGTGGAGGAGAAGGGGTTGTGTTGGAAGATCGAGAGTCGTCGAGTTCGAGTAGCGAGCAGATTTCCCCATTGCATACCGACCAAGGTGAAGAAGTAGCTGTCCGATCAGTCTACATTCAAAGGAATTAGAGTAGACTTACATTGATTGAGCGACATTGACCGCCTCATTGTATGCGTCGAGATCGTAAGATTCCGGTAGGACACCGTATGACATGGCACTGCGATCAGCTCGGGTCGCATCGAGTGTAGAGATACTCACATGTCGGAGAACTTGAACCCTTTGCTCTGTAGGTACCAAAAGGCCATACTCATCGCACACAGACTCTCTATTACACCAAGGAAGAAGTAAGCATGGAATAGTAGTTTCCAGTTGACTAATCGATCCTTCTTGACATTCCTAGGTCGGCGGGTCATGACTCCCATTTCTGGTTTCTCGAAGCACAGCGCAATGGCAGGTAGGACATCGGTGACGACACAAATCAATATCATTTGGATGTTTGACAGGATCTGGGGGAGACCAAAGAGGACATTGAGGAGGATAGGCATGAGCTCGGAGAAAGATCCAGCGGGGAGGAGGTAGAGGCAAGTCTGTCGTCAGCCATAGCTATATCTATCACTCACCTTCTTCAAGTTGTCGAATACTGTTCGGCCGTATTGAATTGCGACAACGATTGAAGAGAATCTGATATCAGCGGTAGTCGGCATGAGATGGCAAGGACACTCACGATTCGAGTAGGACTAGGTCGGCAGCTTCCATAGCAACATCACTTCCACCGCCCATAGCAATACCGACATCGGCTGCTTTGAGTGAAGGCGCATCATTGACACCATCTCCGGTCATTCCAACCACGCAATCTCGCCTCTGGAACTCCTTGACAATTCGCAACTTCTGTTCAGGCGTAGTCCTGGCGAACACGATTTCCCGATACTGACATGCCTGTTCCCATTGGCTATCGTTCATTTCCATAAGATCTGGACCAGAGAGTACGAGGGAGCTGGGCGAATCATCATCTGACTCTGGGTCAAACTTGTCGATACTCGATACTTCGATATCACGGTTCAAGTCGGCAAGACGGTGCAGTCGGGAAGCGTTGGTGACGATACCACACTGCTCGGCGATGGCGACTGCGGTGAGTGCGAAATCACCAGTGACCATGAAGAATCGAATACCGGCGCCACGCATGATTCGGACAGTCTCGGGGATGTCAGGTCGAGGGGGATCGACAAGACCAACGAGTCCGACGATAGTGAGCCCAATGTTCAAGTGAGCGGATGCGTAGTCGGAGAATTCATTGTCCTCGATGGAAGGAGCGTAAGCCATGGTAGCAGATGAGATACTTCGCTTGGCGAGAAGTAGGACTCGTTGACCCTTGGCTGCCCAGGATTCTTGAACTCGAGTAAGACGGGCGATAGTTTCTTCAGAGAGGGGAATAGCCGGTCCACCGGAAGGGTCGTTGATGTGTGAACATCGCTTGAGGAGGAGATCAGGTGCACCCTTGCACATGAGCATGTAATCGTCTTTGCTGAATCGCTCGTGGGGCGAGGCCGGGGCAGGAGAGCCGGCACTGCTCGAAGCGGCGGCTCGTAAGATCTGACAGTCAGCCCAGTTTGGTGCCAAGATGTGGACAACATACCTTCATCATGTACTTGGTCTTGGAGTTGAAATTCATCTTGAAGACTTCCTCCCAATCGGCCTGCAAAGCCTTGACCGGTCGAATACTTTCGGCGAACCTGAGAATAGCCGAGTCGGTAGCATCACCATGAACGAGCCTCAAGCCAATAGGCTGATCCATCGTGTCTGCATCGAACGAAGCAGAGTTACAGATCCCAGCGACGGCAGCGAGAGCGGAAATGTTGGCGGCAGTGGCATGACCACCAACAACTCGGTCTCGGGCCGTGACCACATCAGACTCGTCGTCGAGGACAGCAATATTCGTGACTGTCATTTGATTCATGGTCAAGGTTCCAGTCTTGTCGGAACACAAGACATTGACTGAACCGAGAGTTTCGACCGTCATGAGACTCTTGCACAGTACCTTGGCCTTGGATAATGTGTTGGCAATGACGGCGAGAGAGATAGTGACGGAGGCGGGAAGACCTTCTGGAATGAAGGCGACAGCGACTGCGACGACGTCGACGACTAGTGCCGAATTACTGATGAAACCGGGATGATCCTTTCGTAGCCATACAGCCCAGAGGATGATGATGATGACAGAGATAGTGATCGCAATGGAGATGATGATGAGGACGAATCGGAAGATCTCTTTCTGGAGCGTGGTAAAGGCAGGAGCGCCAGTCGATGACAGACGAGCAATTCGGCCAAAGACAGTCGAGTCACCAGCTTGAATGACTGCACCAAGACCCGACCCACCGACACAGAGTGTACCTTGCAGACCGATGTTCTTGGTCTCGAGGAAGTTGGAATCGGTCTGCTCAATGGTGCCCTGGATAGCCTCGGATTCACCAGTAAGGACAGCTCGATCAACTCGGAGATCGGAAGACACCTCGATGAAACGTAGATCGGCAGGAAGCTATCATCAGACACCGTTGACAGTTCTTTGTAGAGACTCACCTTGTCACCCAAAGAGACATAGACTAGATCACCAACAACAAGATCTTTGGCGGGCATTGTCATCTGTCTACCATCTCTGAGAACGTTGACGTCTGAAGGCAACATGCCGGCAATGGAAGCCATTGTGCGACCGGTCGAAAAGTCTTGCCATGCGTTCTATACATGAGTCAAGTCCCACCAGCTTGAGTGAGAAACATACGAAAGCAGTCTGGATAGCGATGACAACCAAGATGATAATTGCCAGAGCCAGGTTGGAGACCGCAGGAGCCGGTTCACCGAGCGGTTTCCTGTCATCAGCCATGGTCCACAAGCAAAGGACTTACCAAGCGATAAAGCACAGGACGGCAGCGACAAAAAGGATAGTACCAAAACCACCGAATACATATGAGACCCACCTTATCGTCAGCACCAATCCATGTCATCATTAGACTTACTTGAGGTAGACATTAGGTCGGTGAGGAGTGACTTGATTGGGTCCATTCTGCTTCAATCGTCTCGCAGCAATCTCGGAGTCCAGTCCGACTTTCTGGCTGACGTTGAGTCGTTGGAGTGCTTCGTCCCGGGTCAAGAGGTGCCATTCAAGATCGACAACCTCTTTGACGTGATGCTTATCGACTGGAGGGGTGGATCGCTGTTGAGACTCGGTAACGTGAATCGATAGCGTCCTGTCAATGTCAGAAATGAGTTTGGCCCGAGGTGTGAGGGACCTACCTGAATTCTCCGACAATACGACTAGCTGTATCACCTCGTTGGGGACCATTGACCAACGATACCGAGTTTTGTCGCTTCAGAGCGTACTCCCGTGTGGTCTCAGTATGTTTCTCGTTGGCTTGGATGCTGACTGATCGAGGGATGTTGAAATGGGGAATTCGACCTTCGAGGCCGGTAGCCTTTTCGGGATCAGAAGGGAGGGTACCGGATCGGTCCATTGTATTTGCTCAGATGATTGAACAGATGGAAAACGAAAGAAATGAGGGAGTGGTTAGGAAAGAGTCAGAAAAATGGATGGAAAAGAGCTGTCTTTATACCACAGAACATCAGTATGAGCAATTATAGACGAAGAGAAGTGTCCGCGAACAAGCCGATTGGACGACGATAATTTGACATTGTCCAATGAGCCAATGTTCGGATTTGATTTCACCCCACCTCTCCTTGTGTCAACAAAGCATGAAATGTTACTAGATCAAGCTCTTCTTCGCGTCTTCCAGCGTAAGCCAGGACCCTCAACCCCGTATTGATCGGTAAGTGAGATATACCATACACAGGGATATATTTGAATAATAGCGGAGTCAAAGGATAGTTTCACAGATTCACTAAAAATCCCTCTTCTCGTTGGCTGCCAATTCATTATTCGAGCAACCTTTTCTTTGAATCTGAAGGCGTTCTTGTGTGATTCTCACGGGAAGAAGGTAGCGCATGTATACACCATGGCTGAAGCGCCGGTTGTCCGATTTGTCCGTATGTATGGCATAGGGTCAGCCTATGTTTAGAAGTGACTGAATTGTTGCTGAATGTAGGATTTGTTGGTAGCTTGAGTGATTTCGAACAAGTTGAGTTATTTTGGGATTGGTCAATTTAGAATGGGTGTATAAATCGCTCGTTGCCAATTCAATTCATTTTCCGGTTTGCACGGTCAATCTGTGGCAGAATTACATGCATTCGCTTCAGCCTGATCTGCGATGGACTCAGTGTGGGTGAGATCACCATGCATCCGAAGTAGAATATGCAATTGATCTGGATCTGATCAAGGAAAGTGTGCAATATGAAAAGGCTTTAATTATAATCATCATTTTGACGCGTCTTCATGCAGTAGCACATATTCGCGTGAGGAGGTTCCAAATTTGATCACTGGGTCTCAGCTCGCTTCGCTAACGATATGATCGACCGTGCACTCACCATCAGAATTACGGAGCTCGTAGTACCGAGATTTAGGGATCTCTTTGTCGTTGACGTGAGTTCCGTTCGTAGAGTCGAGGTCGATCACGAATGGTCTGATCATGAGCTTGTGTCTAGTGGCGTGGATCTCAAAGAGAGGTATAGCCCAGCTGTCTTCAGGTAGGCAACAATGCTTGCGCAAAGAGAGGCTAGAGACAATGACTGGCAGAGGAGCGGAGTCGCACTTACTTGACCGACGAGCTAGTTTCTCCATACTCGTTCTTTTCTGTGATTTGTCGGAACTGGATCGCAGCATGCTGCTTAGAGCAAGAAGGATGTGCTACTGGTATGTCGGTGACCTGCGGGTCAGTCCTAGCATTGCGCACAACCATAACGAATTCACTCACAACCGTATCTCTGCCCACTAGGTAAGCCGATTGTTTGTAAATATGAATCAGGTCTGTGTGATCAGCATCATGCAATATCAAGCAGACAGACACATAACAATGGCATACCTATCTGTTCTGTTCCCTTGAAGACGTATAATCGCCAGTTCTTCAACGGCTTCCTGGCCTCTGGAGGTTCATTGTATTTGATCTGAACACCCTTGACTAGATTCGTTTCTCGTGCTAGTAATCCTGAATTTCCGAAGTTCGGCTTTTCAGGTTCCTTAGCTGGTGGTTCATCTCCCTATCCCAATCAGCTTAACAACGACCTTGGTAAGGGCATGACCTACATCCACTCCAGGCTCCTTCTTGACAGTATCCTCATATCTCTTCCTATCATTATCCCTCTCCTTCTCTCTGTCTTTCTCACTATATTCTCCTCTTCCACTCCGACGTTCATCACGCCCACTATCCCTCCTCCCACCCCTAGCGCCATTGGAATCCCTCTCATCCCGCCTGGAGTCCCTGTCTCTGCGCGCATGATACTCTGGCGAGCGCATTCGTGCTGATGATTGACCTCCACCATCATGCTTGAATTCTCGTGTTTCGGGCGATCGTGATCTTCTGCGCTTTGGAGAGCGCTCCCTGTCCCTCTCTGAGTCGACCATGATGAATGCTAACCTAGCTGTTGCAGGTGGTCACAGGAGGGCAAGGTGTAGAGTGGTCTTGGCTGGAATATTTGGTTCCGTCTTGTCGTCGCGTCTAGTTAGAGTCGAGAGGACAACCATCTGTTCAACCCATTACCCATCAATATCTAAACGTTCTCGATATCGCAAGCTCATCATGTCGCGGGAAGATCTGAAGAAGCAGATACGTGCTCTCGATCACGAACTCGAATTGTCGACTCTCATCAACAAGGGCGCAATCCAAGAAGGCAGGGAACTCAAAGCTCGAGTCGCGGAATTGGAACTGGAAAACAAAGCATTTCGAAATACCGAAAGACGATTGACCCAAACAGAGGAGCGATTGGAGGAAAGTGAGGATGCGATCAAGGAGAAGGAAGCTCAGATCACGAGGTTGAAGGACGCCGTGAATGAGTTGAAGGGTTCTCTGAGAAACGCGTTGAAAGAGAGGGACGAGTGGTCGAACAGATGGGGTCGGGCCGCGGATTTCTTTGCAAAAGAAGAGGAGGACATCGCCGACTCAGCTATGGATCGAGCTACTGAAGCTTATTCCACCGTGAGCACAATCTCCTCATATTCCTGGTGTCGAACTGACTGGAAAGGCGAAGGACAAGGCGGTCAGCAACGCTTCGCTTCGAGGAGAACATAGTGAACGCGCGATTCGTCAGCCATCCAACCAGAGACCAGCTGCTCATTCCCCTTCACTCCTCTCGGCCTTATTTGACGAGGAAGAGATCGGTGGACCATCCAAAACCCGAGACGAAACTCACCATTTGTCGAGCAAGAAGAAGCGACGACGCATTGGAGAGGAATCGACGCCAGAGGACAAGCTCTACAGACCCACCAGACCAGTCGTATGTCACTTTCCCCGCCACATCTGCCCGGGACTGATCCACAGACACCTGTCGACCAGGTTAGAAGCAGACCGCCTTCGGCTAGAGAGAGAAAGAAGCCGGCTATCCAGCTTGGTGTAGTCAAGCTCGAGACGCCCACTCCCGAACCTGAGCCCGAGCTGCCTCTTGCCCCTTCCAAGAGCGCGCGCAGGCGCAAGAGGCAAGAGGAAGGCGACGACGGCGACGAGAGCGATGATGGTAAGTCCGCTCTGCCATGATCATGATCAAGACTGATCCCAGCTCTCGGCCAGTGGTGATTCCGACAACTTGCTCGTACGCCAAGCACAGAGCAGCGGCTTTCCGCGCCCAAGTATGATTTGGACATTTGCATTCATAGTACATAGTCCCGTGTATGTACAAAATGGTCCCAAGATTACACGCATACGCAATCATCCCCTTCCAGGAACATTCGGCAGCCTCCTCACTTCATCTGAAGGTTGAGCACGATGTCCCATATCCCCATCTTCCATCTCGCCATAACCCTCTTCTCTTGGATAATCATCATCATCTCCAAACAGCCCCCGACGCTGATCCCGCTCCACATCTGCATCCTGCTTGGGCAAGTGAGGGTAGTCCTTGACGCCCCGATGTCCACCTCCGCGTGTATCGCTCTTTTGGGGGTTCAGTCTAAGGTCGGGCCCTGAAGACGAGAAATTGCTGAACATGCCGCTTAGACCGGTTCGTAAAGACGGGCTGGCGGTGGCTGGCATAGGTGGTGCTTGACGATATGGGTCGACGTATGTCGCGGTATGAATACTGGCATGGGCGTGCGTGGCATCTGTCGACGTGGGTGATAGTGGCTTTTCATCGTCTTCGTCTTCTTCCTTGACGGGTGGATATCCGACATAAGACGAGTTGTTCCTGGACATTGGAGGTTGATGAGGTCGACTATGGTGTGTAGCGGTTTGATCGCCGTATCCGTATTGATGTACAACATCCGCTTCTTCGAACTACCCAAGTCAGCTTGATTCGGGGTGTTGTGACAACTCACCTTCAGATGGCTTTTGGACCTCTTTGGTGCCAGTACAGGAGAGGCGTTCGACTGGCGATGCATTGCGATCTGGTCCATTGCATCCGAGGGCATAGGATTGTCAGATACTGTAGATCAGCTTTGCCCATGTCGCCAGTCTGTACACCTACACTGATATCGCTGGAGGTCATTCAGACCCCTCGTTGACAAGTTCCCTTGAGCGTCATACAGAGTCGCTGTTTGACCATAGGCTCCCTGACCGTAAAGCGAAGAAGCATTACTCATGCGCCGACTATTGCTCCTTGCCCTGATGATACTGCCCACCGCGCCAAATCCACTTCGAAGCGCATCCATCCCGGGATCCTCTAGTGCGGATACATGTCCCTTTTCTGCCTCCTCCGTGTGCTGCCTCGAAGCCTGCATGAGTAAGGTGCTCTTTCGGTCAAGTTTCGATAGAGTGTTTGGATCGACTTTGGACATTTGGAGTAATGTGATACCGAGGCAGGTGGTGAGGAAACCGAGGACCATGGTGATGAGTGTGACTGCTGAGGCTTTGAGACCTTGGTACAGGATGAACGAAGTGATGAGCGTTGCTGATGAGAAGTAGCAGAAGTAGACCGGTACGACCATAGACGTGCTGTCTGTCAGCTTATATCGTGTGCGAGGCTATAAAGGTCTCACTTGAAAAGCTCCAGAGCTTTGTTGAGATAGATGATCCTAGTTGTTAGGGTCTTCGAGATATCGAAGTTGAATAAACTCACTCTGTCAGGAGAGTTACGACCACAATGATCAATAGTACCCAATAAAACCATTGTTTATGAGCATCGTCCCGGCTGATATTTAGCTCTACTTTCGTTGTCGTCACTCACCCCTGGATAGTAGCTAGTGTACTAGCTCCGAATCCCTGCGTACAGCTCACACTGATACCTCCAATCAACGAGCAAATACTGATGTATACCATCATTGTCTTCTTGCCCCATCTCGGTACCGCATAAAATATTAGGACGAGGGACACGACGATCAAGATGGATGCCCAGACGAGGAATCCGGGGGCTAGGAACAATTTCTTGAAACCGGCGATTGTCGTCACTGATTGTTCTTCTGGTGCATTGAGTGCCAAGACAACTGATCCAATTATACATAGCGTACAGCCGATCCAGCCCTATACGTCAGTTGATTTTCTGCTGTTTCGAGGCGGACGTACGAAGAACGTCAAGCTCTCTTTGAGGAAGAAGTGGGATAGTATAGCACAGATGACCACCGACAAGGCTCCCATTGGTGTGACAAGGATTGCTTCGGTGAAAGCACTGCGGTTTAGCCTACGTCGCTCCTGGAAATCCTATGGTCCACTCACTATGCAGCAAAGTTACAGATCTCCCCGACGATCATCATGATCATGCCTGTACATATTAGGTCTGCTTTTGACAGTATCCATATTGTCTCACCGGTCCACCATAGCCAACTTTTCAGATACGCAACGCCTTCTCCAGCTGCGTTTCCATATTTCTTTGTCGATGCTATCAGTCCCTTTTTCTTTACGACAAAACTGGTGAAGTCAGTCAATGCCAATTTCCTCAACTGCAGAGTACTTGCCTGGTACCTATGAAGAAACCACTTGCAACTGCTAGACAGATACCGATGATCTTAAATTGAGGGTTTTTGGTTTCCGCTGCAGCAGATGCTGACGCCGAGATCGAAGCTGATACAGTCGCACTGACTGAAGCCGATATTGATGATGACATTGCGTCGAACGTATCGGATGAGCGATAGGCAATGCTGGAAGGATTTCAACAATGAATAGATCGACCCAAGGAGGACCTTCAGAATTGTTGATGCTGTTCAAAGGACCTCCGAAACGTGTCCCGAGCGCGTTTTCCGAAACCTCTAAACTCTATGTCGATGGATTGAACTTCTCGATAGGAGCTGTATAGGGCATCAAAGCATAGAAAAAAGTGGTAGCATACAAATATACAACACAGCAACACCGCGTTTCATCATGTCGCAGCTGAACGCGACTACTGAGTGTCAGATCCCATTTTAAGGGTCACGACTTGCTGGAAAATGGGATTACGCACTCTTTCTCTCGTAGAGTGTCGTGAATGGTCGTGCTGCGGCAAGCAAGCATACACTTTATGCCCATCCATCATTGGCCTTGTCACTCTTAGACATCTACTCGTTTCAAAGGCAACCAAGGGACCGGTGAGGAATCTCAATTGTGAGGACCTATGGCGAGGCGGTGTACCTGCCGAAAACTGCCCGACTCCCCAAGTTGGGTCTTCGAGGAGGAAGTTGAGGAAGTTGAAATTCGCTGATACAGGTCCGGCATGTTGATGGCAAAAAGTTGATTATCACAGACATCACAACTGCAATACGAATCACAACTACATACATGAAGGCGGACGGTTTACAGAGACCGCACTGGAGTATCACCCGAGCAGACCGAGCGGTGGCACAATCGGCGGCGGACCAGGCAGATCCAGCTCGACCCTCGGCATGCCTTGTCTCTTTCTTCACCTGAACAAGCAGTGTAAGCTGAGATACGCTCGGCGACAGGCGCCGAGACGGGGAAATGCATGAAAAGGCCACGCATGATACCACATTGGCCCCACCCTACCATAGACTCCGTTGGGTTCAGGGGGCAGTGCCCTTACTACGTCATCCCGGTCTAACGGCTTACATTTATCGCTAGATGGCTTGGCGTTTAGAACACAACATGCTTGAATTGTTTGATCGAAGCCGGCGCCGGCATGGTGTTCATAAGGTTCATAAGAGCATGGGGTAGTGCATATCCCCCTGATTCTTCTACTTTTCCAATTGACGATACTATAATCACTCAAGATGGCAAGAAAGACTCCGCTCAAAATCAATATCATCACTGCTCTCGCTTCGGCTTGTCTAGGTGAGAACAGGAGATCAAGTCAGACGACATATAATTGACCTATACAGGTGCCGCTGCAGGACTATTATTAGTCTCTTGCTTGACATCTCCCACCCGCAATCGTCTCGCGATCACTCGAGTGCAAGGAAGCAATGAGAACGGGGTGTACACCATGGACTTGGGGATATTGGGCGGCTGTACTAATTTCCTTCAGGGGTGAGCCATGATATCGCCCACGAATGATCATATCTGACCATACAGTAGAACTGCAGGCGAGCGGGACATTGACTGCAGCTCAACTTACGGCAACGGATATCAAGCTACCCTGCTACTACCCGTCCTGGAATCTGAGCTGCCCCAAGGTTTGAATGCGAGTTCAGCTGGAGACGGTGGATACCCCTACTCCTTGAACACTGCCCAGAAGGTGGTCGGCTATGGTATGACAAGGGGAATGGTCATGGTACCAATTGCGACCGCCTTGGCCTTCATCTCCATGTTACTTTTCATCTTCGGCAGTTACAAGATGAGCGCTGGGGCCGATTATGTGAGTAATCTGATACTGGACTCCTCATACGGCGAATGCTGATAATCAGGCTACCACTGGACTGTCTTTTATAGCTGCCATCCTAGCATGGGCGAGCTTCGGTATTGCCTATCAATTGACTCCCAAGGTGGAGGGCATGCTGGAGAGGTATAACAGGGAGGGACTAGGCAATGGCTTCACGCTCGACACCATAAGGGGAAATGCTACCTGGATCCTACTTGCCGGAGCGGTAGGTGTCACTCGAACTCTCCCGATTCCACAGCTGATGGCATCCAGATTCTTTCCACTATCGCTGTACCCTTCATCATCATTCGACAGTTCATGGCGAAGAAAGCTGCTAAATCCTCCCACCCCAACAGAAAGCAATCGACCGACGACGAGAGCCCAATGGTGATGGCTTGAATGTCATGGAAATAAGAAGTTCATCATATGTATCCATAATAAGTCTGTAGCTTAGTGCCCTCGATTGTTTTTATGCATTTTTGCCCCCCTGTCTGCAAACCACTCTTCTCGGACACAGGTATTCCCAATCGAGCGTGCCTCTGTGTCCAGCTGATCCAGAATATCATGTCTACCCTGTTCACACTGTCCTCTCTCCTGAAAAAAATCTCCGTCGCAGGATGCTCGAAGGATACCAAAACCCGATGACTCATCATATTCGTATCTGAAGGCGGTGCGCAGATCGATAATTCCTTTGTGCAAGATCCTCGGTGGACTGCTTTCTGTATGTTGCGCAACGCTGAGCCCTCTTTTGTCGCGACCGAGGAGGGGTTGATGACAGCGATGAAACATGTCTGTAAGAGGGGTCCCTTGACGTTGGAAACTCACTCCTTTCATACATTGGGGCCATGGAGGATCGTGAAGGGATTGATCAACACCGAGCACAGCATACATGAAGGTATATACGCCACAATCCCAAAGAGTCAGAGTCTTCTCACATCGATAACATCAACAATGGCGACCAAATTGAAATCCACTGTAATGAATTCCGTCATCTTCCTCTTCACCTGTGAGTATCAGCTTTTACTCCTGATCTGATACTGAAACCATAGTTCTCCCCTTCCTCTTCGTACTGCTAGCCACTGTGACTGAGCCGTTCTCCAAGCACCTCCAGATCTCGAACTTGGTGGATGCCTCAGGCCGATATATCGTCAACATGGGAGTACTGGGAGCTTGCGGTCAAATACTTGAGGATCTGTGAGTATCTTTCTCGAGTCATGCAGAATGAGATTAAACATGTCCAGTGGCGGAGGAAGGACTGGCTCCCGTTGTGGACGAAAAGCACCAGGCTGGTTTCTCTATTCAAGTCTCCATATCACAGATCCGAAAAACCATGAAAGTATTGACCTTATCCGAGTTGAGGATACCTTCCCCCTTATCATCGTACCTATCGCCTGTGGGATGGTTGGGATCATCCTCGTTCTCTATATCACGGCGTGGATCGGTGGGGCTCGAAAATGGACCAGGAAACTGAACATTGTATGTCTCCGTGTCATCTCCATGACTGACCTGCCAGACGAATTTCAGCTTCTACATCTTCTGTACACTCGTCATCTGGGCAGCCTTTGGTGTGTCGCTACGAATTTCTCTGATCCTGAACGGGAACCTCAAGGAATACAATTCCAGAACATCACCAAGTGATCTCGCACCTTTGAACGCGAGAGTAGGAAATGCTACATGGTTGATCTTGACCGGTGCCGTAAGTGTCTCCAGCTTCAGATGTGATCGGAGCTGATATATCAGATTATGTTGTTGATCGCAACCGTCTTATACGGGATCAAGGCCTGCCGAAAGC
>Ga0265798_10001540_pt1 | contig 35730 bp, 35 predicted proteins | sample P3T30metagenome_FD_192430 | JGI IMG/M metagenome (GOLD analysis project Ga0265798, IMG submission 192430) | Plant litter microbial communities from East Loma Ridge, Irvine, California - P3 T30 | ecosystem: Environmental > Terrestrial > Plant litter > Unclassified | place: USA: California...
AGCCATGCCTTGAATTCTTCCGGCGGCAGCGCTATCACCTGCAGCGCCATGCGCGCGTGCTGGGCGCCGCAGTATTCGGCGCACTGGCCGCGGTAGACGCCGGGCTTGTCGGCGCGCAGGGTCAGGCCGGTGACCCGTCCCGGGATCATGTCGCGCTTGCCGGCCAGCGCCGGCACCCACAGGCTGTGAATCACGTCGGCCGCGTTCAGGCCGAGGTAGACGGCCTGCCCCACCGGCACGTGGATCTCGTTGGCGGTGACGATTTCCTGCCCGCTTTCGGGATCGCGGTAGCGCACTTCCCACCACCACATCTTGGCGGTCACGGAAATGGTGAGCGACTGGCTGGAACTCTGCGGCGCCAGCTGGGCGCTGCGCCAGGTGCTCCAGATTAGCAGCGCGCTCAGGACCACGATCGGGAAGGCCACGCCGGCGCCGGCGATCCACAGCGCCGGGCGCAGCGGACGCGTATGGCCGCGCAGGCTCAGGCCCAGCAGGACCATCACGGCGACGAAGATCAGCGCGCCGCCCGCGAACATCACCCAGGCGAACTGGCTGATGATGGTCGCGTCCCAGCCGGCCGGATGCAATACCGACTGCAGCGTGCCGGCGGCCGGATCGACCACGGCTGCGCTCATTGCGGCATCCGCGCCAGCGCTCATTGGAGCGTGTACAGGTAGGCGCTCATGTGGCGCGCCTCCTGTTCCGTCAGGCCCAGCGCCGGCATCGAGGTGCCGGGCTTGAGCGCGGGCGGGTCGCGCAGGAAGGCGATCATGCGCGCGGGCTGGTTGGGAATGCCGCCGGCGATGTAGCTCAGGCGGCCCATGTGCTCCAGCGAGGGACCGGCGTCGCCGGTGGCGCCGGGAATGCCGGGGATCGCGTGACAGGCGCCGCACTGGTACTGGGTCACCAGGCGCTTGCCGGCATCGACGTCGCCGCCCTCCACCCGCACTGCCTCGCCGCTGCCGGAACAGCCGGCCACCAGGGCCAGGCAGGTCGACGCGAGCCAGGGACGGAATCGGAAAGCGGACAGGCGGACGGTGTAGGGCACGGTTGAATTCACGATATGCGGATGACTTTTATAATACCGGACATGATGCATTTTTTTTAACACGATTCGTTTGGCCAATCACCGATGCCTTCCGCGCGCACCCGCCTGATCCTCAAGACCGCCGCCTGGACCCTGCTGGGCGCCGGCGCCGTCGGCGCGGCCGTGGGCATGGCCGTGTTCTTCGGCGGCTGGTACTACATCGGCGCCACCAAGCACCACTTCCAGTCGGTCTATCGCCTGCTCGAAAAGGGCATGCAGTACTCGGTGCGGCGCAACGCGCGCGACATCGAGGCGCCCAAGCTGGGCGCGCCCGAACAGGTGCTGCGCGGGGCCGCGCTGTACCGCGACAACTGCGCCCAGTGCCACGGCGGCCCCGGCTTCGCGCAGTCGCCGATCGGCATGAGCATGCAGCCGGTGCCCGGCCCGCTGATCGACGCCAGCGCCAACTGGAAGGAGCGGGAGCTGTACTGGATCACCCGCCACGGCATCAAGATGAGCGGCATGCCGGCCTGGGAATACCACCTGAGCGACGCCGACATCTGGGCCACGGTGGCCTTCATCGCGAAGCTGCCGGGCATGAGCGCGCAGGATTACCGCGCCATCACCGCGCAGGCTACGACGCAGGCCAGCGCCGCGAAGGAAGACCGATGAAACGCGCGAGCATCCTTGCCCTGTCCGCGCTGCTGTCCCTGCTGCTGGCCGCCTGCGGCAATTCCGGCCGCCCGCCCGCCGGCGTGCTGGGCGATCCGCAAAGCGGCAAGCTGGCCCTGAGCCAGTACGCCTGCCAGGCCTGCCACATCATCCCGGGCGTGACCGGCTCGGAGGTCTACGTCGGCCGTCCGCTCGACGACCTGGCCAAGCGCCGCTTCATCGCCGGCACCCTGCCCAACGACCAGGCCAACCTGGTGCGCTGGATCCGCGACCCGCAAGCCATCGACCCGCATACCGCGATGCCCGACATGGGCGTGAGCCAGCAGGATGCGCTGGACATGAGCGCCTACCTGCTCAGCATCGGACGCTAGAATAGGGCCTCCACAACAAGGAGAAGCCCATGACCCCGTTCGACGCCACGCCGGCGCAAAGCCGCGCCTGATGTACACGCCCGCCAAGACCCTTGAAACACGCCTGGAGGCGCTGCACGCGCTGGTCGATGCGCATCCGCTGGGCGCGCTGGTGCGCCTGGGAGCCGATGGCCTGGATGCCGACCACCTCCCCTTCCAGCTGGTGCCGCCCTGCGCCGAGGCGCCGCACGGCCGCCTGCGCGCCCACGTGGCGCGCGCCAATCCGCTGTGGCGTGCCGATGGCGCCGAAGTGATGGTGCTGTTCCGCGGTGGCTCGGCTTATGTGTCGCCGCTGGAATACGACCTGGAAGCGAGCGGCGGACGCGAGGTGCCGACCTGGAACTACATGGTGGTGAACGTGCACGGACGCCTGCGCACGGTCGACGACGGGGAATGGATCATGGCGCACATGCGCGCGGCGACGATGCGGCGCGAGGCGCAGCCGGGAGGCTGGTCGATCGAGGATGCGCCGGCGGACTACATCGCCAGGCTGCTGCGGGCGACGGTGGGGATCGAGATTACGATCGACCGGATCGCGGGGAAGTTCAAGACGGAGTGAGCCGCGCCGCGGCGAACGCGGGCGGCCCATGCCGGGTGGTGGACACGGGCGTGTCCCCACCAGAGCTTACTTGCCCGAAGCAGTGCCCGACTTGGCCGTGGCCATCTGCTGGGCCGACTTCAGGTGCTGCTCGACCACCGGCAGGTGCTGGTCGGCCAGCGCCTTCACTTCCGGATCCTTGATCTTCTTGGAATTGGCGACCAGCTTGGCGTGGGTGTCCTTGTGGTCCTTCACGCCGGCACCGGCCATGTAGGCCTTGTCGAATTCCTCGCCGCTGAGTTTTTCCAGCTTGGCCGACATGGCCTTGTGCTTGGCGTCCAGCTCGGTCGGCAGGGTCACGCCGCGTGCCTGGGCCACTGCTTGCACCTTGGTCAGGGCGGCGCCGTGGTCGTCGACCATCTGCTGGCCGAAGGCCTTCACTTCGGCACTCTGGCCCTTGCTTGCGGCCATCTTGCCGGTGGCGACTTCCGCCATGTCGGCCATCGCCATGTCCTTCAGGGCTTTCTGGTCGCCCGCGCTCAGCTTGGCGCCCGTCGTGGCGCCGCCGGCCGCGGTCTGGCCCGCGCCGCTGGCGCCGGTGGCGCCGGCCTGGGAGCGGTTTTCCATGCCCGAGCTGTTGCTGTTGTCGACGGTGCCGTCGGTCATGGTCTTGCCCGAGGTATTGGCCTGGCCCTGGCTGGCGGTGCCGGCCTGGCTGACGCTCTGGGTCGCGGTCTGGGCCTGCACGCCCACGGAGCCGAACATGGCTGCCACGACCGACACGGCCAGCAGGGCTTTCAAAGTCTTATTCTTTTGCATGAGATTCTCCTGGTCTGAAAATCGAAATGGGCCCGACATTGGCGAGGCGAGCATTTCGTGATTAGTTGACAACTACGCTGGTGAGTGTATCGCCGCGTTCCTATGCATAGCGCACGTTAGCCAATAGGAAATTTTCCAGGCAAATCCGTCTGATCAATAAACAAAAACGGCCCCGCAGGGCCGTCCTCGATCGCGCGCAGGCGCAGGATCAGCGGAAGCTCAGCGTCGCGGTCAGGTCGCCCGGTCCGCGTGCGCCGCGCGCCTCGAAGGCGGCGTTTCGCGCCGCCAGGCTTTCCAGCAGCGGCAGGTCGTGCAGGCGCGAAATGAAGCGCATGATCGAGGTGGTGTCGTAGAAGTTGTGGTCGACCGCGCCCTTCTTCGCATGCGGCGAGACGACGATCGCCGGGATGCGCGAACCCGGACCCCAGCGGTCGCCCTGGGGCGGCGCCACGTGGTCCCACCAGCCGCCGTTCTCGTCGAAGGTGATCACCACGACCATGTCCTTCCACTGCGGCGATTTCTTGAGGTGTTCGATCACGTTGGCCACGTGGGCGTCGCCCGATTCGATGTCCGAATAACCGGCGTGCAGGTTCAGGTTGCCCTGCGGCTTGTAGAACGCCACCGGCGGCAGCTTGCCGGCGACGGCGTCGGCGATGAACTTGTTCGAGATCGGGCTGTCGCCCAGGCCGCCGTCGCGCAGGTGTTTTTCGCGCGCCTCGGTGCCGGGGGCGAACTGCTGGAAATAATTGAAGGGCTGGTGGTGGAACTGGAAGTTCGGGCGCGTGCCTTCGCCGCGGCCGTCCAGCGCCGCCTGCCAGGCGCCGCCATACCAGGCCCAGTCGACGCCCTTCTTGCTGAGCAGGTCGCCGATGGTGTCGTAGGTCTGCGGCGGCAGGGTCGACGGATCCTGGGGATCGGCGTGCAGGGCGTCGCCGCCCGGCGCCGGGCGCACCCAGCTCGGCTGGTAGGGCGGCGCCATGGTGTTGACCGCGTAGCCGTCCGGCGTGATGGCGCCGTTGTTGACGAACTTCGGCTTGCCTTCCAGCGCCGACTTGGGCGAATCCGGCGCCAGCGCCAGGCGGTGGCCGGTCGGCCCGTCCTCGAGCACGGCGATCTTGCGCTTCGCCGGGGTCTCGGCGGCGTTGAAGAATTCCGGCACGCGGCCGCTGATCAGGAACTGGTGGTTCAGGTAGGAGCCGCCGAAGGCCGCCATGAAGAAGTTGTCGCACAGCGTATAGTCGCGCGCGATCTGCCACAGGCCCAGGTTCTTCGACGTTTCGCCGTAGCGGCCCATCACCAGCGCGCCGCTGTCGCCCCAGGCGACGAAGCCGTCGTTCCTGCCGCCGTTGATCTGCATCTGGTTATGGTAGAAGGCGTGCACCAGGTCGCGCGTGATCAGGCCTTCGGCCAGCGGCTTGCCTTCGCTATCGGCCAGCTTGAAGGGCGCGTTCGGCAGGTGCTGCACATCGTCTTCCTTGATCAGATAGTCCTTGCCGCCGATGTTCTGGCGCGCGGGCACCATGCCGCCCCAGATCTTCGGCAGTTCGGCCAGCGCCGCGCCGTCGCGGTCCTTCTGCACCGTGCTGGCCGCCGGCACCGCCGCCAGCGGCTGGGCCAGGCCGGGGAAGTCGGCGAACAGGTTGTTGAAGCTGCGGTTTTCCAGGTAGATCACGACCACGTTCTTGACGTGGGCCTTGAGCTTGGCGTCGAGCGAGCCGGCGGCAGGCCTGGCTTTCGCCTTGGCCGGCGCCGTGCCGGCCGCCTTGGCCTGCGCCAGGCCGGTACCCAGGCCGACCGCGGCGGCGGCCTGGAAGATACGCCGGCGCGCGGGGCTGGCGGGTTGGTCGTGGGCTTGGTCCTGGTCGCGATCTTGATCTTGCACGTGCATCTCCTGTGGCGGCGCACCTGCCGCAAAGCGACGATTATCTGTGCTTTTTTCCCAGTGGAAAAGAAAAAACCGCGTCAAGACGTCCACTTCCAACGGTCCCCATTGACACCCTGTCACTCTTTTGCCGCTTTCCTTAATATGTATTTACCGCCTTCTTGCCCCGGTTAACGGCCCGCGGGCGCAGAATCGGACCATCCAGGCGAAGGAGGACAAGCATGAGATTCGATACGGAGCCGGCCGGCGCCGCATCCGTGGCGGGTGCGCCGTAACGGCGCTGTCACGCCCAGGTAAAACGGGCGTCACATTCGAGCGTCAGAATACGTAGCGCTCCTAGGGAAAAGAGCAATGGCGGTTCACCCCGCCCTACCGGCGCCGGCGGTCGGGAAACATACCGGCACCAATTCCAGGCCCGCGCATGCGCGGGCCTTTTCATTGCCGGCGCCGTGCCGTCCTAGAACCCGGCGCGCTCGCGCAGGCGGTGCTTGACGTGCTTGCGCGCCCGCGGCAAGGCGTCCAGCGCGCGCGCCGCCAGCACGCCCTCGATGAAGCCCAGCAAAGCGGCTTCCTGCGGCACCCGCTCGCGCAACTGGGCCACGAGTTCGCGCGCCACGAAGGCGTCGTTGATCTCGCCCAGCTCGTCCTGCATGCTGGAGAGCAGGTCGTGGCGGCGCGATGCGCGCTTGCCGGATTCCAGCGCGGCGAAGAACTCGCGCGCATAGCGTTCCTTCTTGGCCGCGATGCGCACCTTGTGCAGGCTGTCCGCCTGGGTCAGATCGTGGCTGCGGGCGCGCTTGCGCACGCGCGCCGAGGCGTGCTGCACCAGTTGCGGCGCGGCCTTGGCGACCTTTTGCGCCAGCGGCTCGGGCGCCAGGCCGGCCTGCTGCCAGCCGCGCGCGCTGATCCAGCCGGCGAGGCCAAGCAGCAGCGCCGTGTAGCGCGGGCTGCCGACCGCCGAACGCACCTTGGCGCGATGGCGCTCGGCCTCTTCGCGCGCGGCCGCTTCCAGCCGCGCCAGCGCCGGCTGGTGGCGCTCTTCCAGCGGCAGGCCGGGCAGCACCGAGGCGATGAACACGTCCCAGTTGCGCGCATCGCCCAGTTCCGCGGCCAGCCATTCGATGTCGGCGCCCAGCGGCTCGGGCAGCGTCACCATCTCGCGCACCATCGCCAGGGCCGCGCGCAAACGGCGCAGGCCCACGCGCATCTGGTGCAGGCCTTCGATGTCGCCCGCCAGCACCGGGCGTTCGTTGGCCTGCATCTGCTGCAGGCAGTTCAGCAGGATCGCGCCGAGCGCCTCGCCCAGGCTGGCCTTGCGCTTGAGCGTGACGGGCGTGGCCTTGACCGCATGCGGCTTGGTGTCCTGCGCCAGCGCGTAGCCGCGTTCGGCCTTGCTGACGTTCTCGATGCGCACCGGCGTGGCCTGGTGTACCTGCTGCGCCAGTTCGAACAGGCGCGCCGGGTCGCCGCTCTTGATTTCCAGTTCCAGCTCGCGCACCTGGGCCCGGTGCTCGCCGCGCTGCAGCTCGCCGACATCGAGCGCGACCTCGACGTGGGTGCCGTCGGCCAGCGCCAGCATCCAGCTGGTGCGCTTGCTGCGGTTGACGAACACCGGTTCGTCCGCCAGTTGCAGGCCGGCGCCGGCGGCCAGTTCGGGCAGGGCCTCGGCCAGCTGGCGGGCGAACAGCGCCAGGTCGGGCGTCTCGGAGACGACGTCGGACTCGATCTCGGTGCGGCGGTGCAGGCCGGCCAGGGCGCTGCCGCCTCCCTTCAGGGTCTGCACGTGGTGCTCTCCGCTGCTGCGCACGCGCAGCGCGAAACCGTGCTTCCACAAGGTGTGGCCTTCGGTGTCGAAGTAGCGGTCGACGTGTTCGCGGTCGGTGGGCTTGGACACCGCGCTGGCGCGCAGTGCCGGGTTCTTCTTGATCTGGGTGACGCTGGCGGCATCGATCGACAGCTTGATTTCGCTTTCCATTTTCTCTCCTCGGGATGGGGCCTACTCTACCGCTTTCCGGACAGGCAAGGCACACGATCCCCGTCGTTTTCCATGTCGCGGGCGGGTGAACCGCCCATGCTAGCGGCGCTTTGTGTCAGGCGTATGTTGGCTGCATGAGGCCGGGCTTGTTCCTGCTCCGCGCAGGGTCTGATCCAGCGCAGTCCGGCCACCCGCGCCGCCCGTTAAGGTACCCGGACTGCATCATTTCAATGGAGGGTGCCATGGCACGATTCGGTGTCGAAGCGATCCGCTACTTCAGCCACGCGCGTGCCGCGAACGTGGACTCGGCGGGCGATCTCACTTATACGTTCAACCGCAGCAACGGCCTGGATGCGAAGCTGCGCTCGGCCGGCCACGCGCGCGCGTTCTACTGGACCAATACCAACGCCTGGGAAACCGATATCCGCGACCGCGACCAGGGCGGCGGCGACCGCGCCTGGGCCGACGACGTCGACCTGTTCTGGATCGAGACCCACGGCAACCACGACGCCGCCGGCCACGTCGTGCTGCTGTACGACACGCCCATGAGCAACTGGTACGCCAACTCCGCGCAATGGCAGCTCGGCGAGGACTGGAACAACGAATGGGTCATGGCCTATTCCTGCGACACCGCCGCCCTGCCGACCATCGGCGGCCTGTGGAACATCTTCGCGCGCATGCACATCTACTGCGGCGCCTGGGACCTGATGTGGGACGGCATCACCACCGACGAATGCGGCGAAGACGTCGGCGACAACCTCACCGACGGCGACACCGTGTCGCGCGCCTGGCACGACGGCGTGTCCGACTGGTGGGTCGACAACCATCCGGTCACGGTCTGCGTGGGCGATGCCGCCACCTGGAACAACGGCGTCATCCGCTGGAACCTCAGCGCCATCAACCGCGATCACCTGTGGGGCCACGGCAGCGTGAGTCCCGACCTCGCGCCTGCCCAGCAGGCCTGCCTGTTGTGGTACTGGACGGAGGGCTGAACCATGAACCAGCAACGCTTGCTGCAATCGCTCGCCGGCGCCGACGGCGCCGCCAACCAGCCGCCCACCGAGGCCGACATCCTGCTGCTGCAAACGCCGTCGCGCGAGCAGCTGCAGGCGCGCACGCGCCAGTTCCTGTCCCTGCTGCGCCAGCAGGACGCCTGCGGGCGGGAGGACGGCGGCCCCTGGAAGGAAGCCGGGGACCGCACCGTCGTGCATCTGCCCGACGGCGCCCGCGCCACCGTCTACCATGCTTCCGGCGCGCTGCGCTACGCGTCGGGGCTGGCGCCGGCCGAACACCCCTTCGAGCGCGATATCGGCCGCGAAGCCCTGGCCAGGCTGGTCGACGAACGCGCCCACGCGCTGGCGCTGGCCGACTGGGCCGGCCAGGACAAGGAGCTGCGCTTCGAGCGCCTGTTCCGCACCCTGGGCAGCGGCGCCGACCGCGAAGGCCGGCAGGCGGCGCCGACCCTGTTCCGTGCCACCGGCGCCTGGCGCCAGTTCGTCAAAGGCCTGCCGGTGCTGGGCGGCGCCTCGGCGGCGCTGCGGCTGGCCGGCGACGGCAGCCTGGACAGCCTGTCCATCCAGGCGCGCCAGGCCGATGGCGAGGTGCTGGAGCGCGCATCCATCATCGAGGCCGAGGCCGGGGCGCGCCAGATCCTGTGGCAACTGTCGGCCCTGCTCGGCCAGCGCGACATCCCCGAAGGCCTGGTGGAATCGGCCAGCATGCGGCTCGGCTACCTCGACCTCGGCAAGCGCAAGGTGCAGCGCGTGCTGGCCCCGGCCTATGTCGCGCAGATCGTGCTGAAGCACCGCAGCACGCGCCAGGCCTATGTGCTGGCGGCGCGGGCGACGCAACAGCCCTACCTGGAGCTGCCGGTGTATGGCGGCGGGGCGGTGCCGACGCGCGGGCGCAGCGGCGGCGGGCATTGCGCGCCGCCGGCCGATGGGCAATAGCGCAGGGAGACGGCAGTACGGCGCTTCCGGCCATGGAAGCGCCCGCGCCGGATGCCCGGGTTCAGCAAGGTATGCTCCGAACTGGCGGGACCCTTCCCGCCGCGGGAGCGGCCTTGTGCGGGCGTTCAGTCGAACTTGCTGAAGTCCGGCTTGCGCTTTTCAAAGAAGGCCGTGAAAGCTTCCTTGGCCTCGGCACCCGCCAGCATGGCGGAAAAACGCTCGTTCTCCGCCGCGATGGTGTCCTGGACCAGCGCTGCGCGCGAACGCTTCATCAGCGCCTTGGTGGTGCGGATCGACACGGCCGGCAGCTTCACCAGCTTGGCGGCCTGGCCCTGGGCGAAGGCCAGCAGCTCGGCGGCAGGCAGCACCCTGGCCACGATGCCCATCTCGAAGGCTTCCTGGGCCGAGAAGGCTTCGCCCAGCATCAGCTTCTCGGCGGCGCGGGTATGGCCGGCGGACTGGGCGACCAGCAGCGAGGACGCGAATTCCGGGCACAGGCCGAGCTGGCTGAAGGGCATCGAGAACTTGGCGTTATCGCCGGCGTAGACCAGGTCGCAGTGCATCAGCATGGTAGTGCCGATGCCGACCGCGACTCCGGCCACGGCCGCGACCACCGGCTTGGCGCAGCCTTCCAGCGCCTGCATGAACTGGAACACCGGGCGGTCGGCGGTCATGGAGCCGGCGCCGGTGTTGTTGAGGAAGTCGTCGAGGTCGTTCCCGGCGGTGAAGATCTCCGGCTTGCCGACGATGAGGACGGCGCGCACGGCCGGATCGGCGTCGGCTTCGCGCAGGGCCTCGGCCATGGCGGTGTACATGGCGCCGGTGATGGCGTTCTTGCGTTCGGGGCGGTTGAATTCGAGCGTCAGGATGCCGTCGGATTTGGTGGTCAGGATTTCCATCGTGGTCTCCATTCGTTGTGGTGCGGCTGCGTGGGGAACGCGGCAGCATTCGGTATGAAAAAAGGGTGGGACGGTTTTCCGTACCCACCCTTCTATTCGGCTAAGCGGCGATTACACGCGTTCGATGATGCCCGCCGCGCCCATGCCGGCGCCGACGCACATGGTCACCATGCCGTACTTCAGGTTGTTGCGGCGCAGTGCGTGCACGACGGTGGCCGCGCGAATGGCGCCGGTGGCGCCCAGCGGGTGGCCCAGGGCGATCGCGCCGCCCAGCGGGTTGACCTTGCTGGTATCCAGGCCCAGGTCGCGGATCACGGCCAGCGCCTGCGCGGCGAAGGCTTCGTTCAGCTCGATCCAGTCCAGCTGGTCCTGGCTGATGCCGGCGGCGGCCAGCGCTGCCGGAATCGCGACCTTGGGGCCGATGCCCATGATCTCCGGCGGCACGCCGCGCACGGCGAAGGAGGAGAACTTGGCCAGCGGGGTCAGGTTGTGCTCGCGCAGGATCTTCTCGCTGACGACCAGCAGCGCACCGGCGCCGTCGGACATCTGCGAGGAAGTCGCGGCGGTCACGCTGCCCTTGGCCGCGAACACCGGCTTCAGCTTGGCCATGCCTTCCATGCTGGCGTCGGCGCGCGGACCTTCATCCTGGTCGACGGTGCGGCGTTTCACGTCGATCTCGCCGGTCGCCAGGTTCGGCGTGCGGGTCACGACTTCGACCGGGGTGATCTCGTCCTTGAACTGGCCGGCCTGCTGCGCGGCGATGGCGCGGCGGTGCGATTCCAGGCCGAAGGCGTCCTGGTCTTCGCGGCTGATCTTCCACTGGGTGGCGACCTTCTCGGCGGTCAGGCCCATGCCGTAGGCCAGGCCGACGTTCTCGTCCTCGAACACGCGCATATTGATCGACGGGTGGTGGCCCATCATCGGCACCATCGACATCGATTCGACGCCGCCGGCGATCATCACGTCGGCTTCGCCCACGCGGATGCGGTCCGCCGCCATCGCCAGGGCGGTGATGCCCGAGGCGCAGTAGCGGTTCACGGTCACGCCGCCGACGGTGGTCGGCAGGCCGGCCATGACCACGGCCTGGCGCGCGATGTTGAAGCCCTGCTCCGCTTCCGGGAACGAGCAGCCGATGATGGCGTCGACGATCAGCGCCGGGTCCAGGTTCGGCACGGCTTTCATGGCGCCCTGGATCGCTGCGATCAGCAGGTCGTCCGGGCGGGTCTTGTTGAACATGCCGCGCGGCGCCTTGCCGATCGGGGTGCGGGTCGCTGCGACGATGTATGCGTCTTGAAGTTGTTTGCTCATGTCAGTAGTCCTTTTTTCCGAGGCTAAGTTACGGACCGCTTAGTTGCGTACCGGTTTACCGGTCTGCATCATGCCCATGATCCGTTCCTGGGTCTTCGGATTGTTCAGCAGCGAGATGAAGGCCTTGCGTTCCATGTCGAGCAGCCACTGCTCGCTCACCACGCTGCCCTGGTCGATGTCGCCACCGCTCACGATTTCGGCGATGGTGTCGCCCAGCTGGTAGTCATAAGCCGAGATGAAGCCGCCGTCGCGCATATTGACCATCTGGCCGCGGATCGTGGCCCAGCCGTAGCGGCCGGTGACCGGAACGCCGCGGCGTGCCGGGGCGCGGTAGCCAGCGTCGAACATGGCGCGCGCCGTCACCTTGGCCACGTGCAGCAGCTCGTAGGGGTTGAACACGATGATGTCGTCTTCCTTCAGGTAGCCCATGGCCTTCGCTTCCAGCGCCGATTTCGACACTTGCGCGGTGGCGGCGTTCATGAAGCCGGTCTTCAGGAATTGCAGGATGTCGTTGCCCTTGGCCTCATTGGCCGCGCGCAGCGCCGCTTCCTTCAGGCCGCCGCCTGCCGGCACCAGGCCGACGCCGACTTCGACCAGGCCGATGTAGGACTCGATCGAGGCCACGCGCTTCGACGCGTGCAGCGCCATCTCGCAGCCGCCGCCCAGGGCCAGGCCGCTTACCGCCGCCACCACCGGGATGTTCGAGTACTTCATGGCCATGAAGGTGTCCTGCAGCTCGCGCACGATCGGCTCCATCGCCTTCGCGCCGCCGGTCATGAAGGCCGGCAGGGCCGATTGCAGGTCGGCGCCGGCCGAGAACGCGCCGCCTTCGGCCGCATCGGTATTCCAGATCACGATGCCCTTGTAGCCCTGCTCCGCTTCGGCCAGGGCGCGCTTGATGCCCTTGATGACGCCGTCGCCGATCACGTGCATCTTGGTCTTGAGCGAGATGACCAGCACTTCGTCGTCCGCATGCCACAGGCGCACGGAGTCGTCTTCGAACACGGTGGTGCCTGCGGTCTTCGGATCCTGGCCGCCCGCGCCCACCACCGGGGCGCGGAACTGCTGGCGCTGGTAGACCGGCAGGCTCGAGCCCGGCACGTAGGCGTTTTTCGACACCGAGTACGAACCCTCGGGGGTGTGCACGCCCTTCTCCGATACCGGCGCGCTGAACACCCAGTCCGGCAGCGGCGCGGAGCTCAGGGCCTTGCCGGCCTCGATGTCTTCCTTGACCCACTGGGCGATCTGGGTCCAGCCGGCCGCCTGCCAGGTCTCGAAGGGACCGACGCTCCAGCCGAAGCCCCAGCGCATCGCGAAGTCGACGTCGCGCGCATTGTCGGCGATCGACTCGAGGTGGAAGGCGATGTAGTGGAAGGCGTCGCGGAAGATCGCCCACAGGAACTGCGCCTGCGGGTTGGTCGATTCGCGCATGGCCTTGAACTTCTTGACCGGGTCTTTCTCTTTCAGGATGCGGCCGACGATGTCGGCGGCCTTGGCGCCGCCCGCGACGTATTCGCCGGTGGCGAAGTCCAGGCGCTGGATGTCCTTGCCGACCTTCTTATAGAAGCCGGCGCCGGTCTTCTGGCCCAGCGCGCCCTTCTCGATCAGCTTCGACAGCACGTCCGGCGTCTTGTAGATGGCGAAGAAGGGATCGTCCTGCAGGGTGTCCTGCATGGTCTTGATCACATGGCCCATGGTGTCCAGGCCGACCACGTCCGCGGTGCGGAAGGTGCCCGACTTGGCGCGGCCCAGCTTGGCGCCGGTCAGGTCGTCGACCACGTCCACCGACAGGCCGAACTTCTCGGCTTCGTGGATGGTGGCCAGCATGCCGAAGATGCCGACGCGGTTGGCGATGAAGTTCGGGGTGTCCTTGGCGCGCACGACGCCCTTGCCCAGGGTCGAGGTCAGGAAGGTCTCGAGCTGGTCGAGGATTTCCGGCTTCGTCGCCGCGGTCGGGATCAGTTCGACCAGGTGCATATAGCGCGGCGGGTTGAAGAAGTGCACGCCGCAGAAGCGCGACTTCAGCTCGGCATCGAAGCCTTCGGCCAGCTTCTCGATCGACAGCCCCGACGTGTTCGAGGCGAAGATGGCGTTGGCGCCGATGTGCGGCGCGACCTTCTTGTACAGGTCGTGCTTCCAGTCCATGCGCTCGGCGATGGCTTCGATGATCAGGTCGCAGCCGGCCAGCAGGTCGAGGTTGTCCTCGTAGTTGGCGACTTCGATCAGCGCCGCGTCGTCCTTGTTGCCCAGCGGGGCCGGCGAGAGCTTCTTGAGGTTCTCGATGGCTTTGAGGACGATGGCATTTTTAACGGCATTACCGCCGGAGCCTTGCTCCGGCTTTGCCGGCAGGTCGAACAGCACGACCGGTACCTTGGCGTTGACGCAGTGCGCCGCAATCTGCGCGCCCATCACGCCGGCGCCCAGCACGGCGACTTTCTTGACGATGAAGTTGGTCATCTCTCGTAATCCTAAGTTAGCGTCGCCCCTGCGAAGGCAGGGGCCTAATTTCCGCGAGTCGCTACGAAATTGGGTCCCGGCCTGCGCCGGGACGACGGGTCAATGAAGCAGTTGTACGCGTTGGTACGGGATGGTCGTGCTTAGAACAGGTCGGCGTCCAGGTCCAGCAGGTTCGACGCTCCCGAACGCGCCTGGCGGATCAGCATCGCGGTTTCCGGATACAGGCGCGCGAAGTAGAAGCGCGCCGTGGCCAGCTTCGATTCGTAGAACCTGTCGCCCGAATCCTTTTTCTCCAGCGCGATCTTGGCCATCTGCGCGAAGAAGTAGGAGAACACCAGGTGGCCGGCCACGCGCAGGTAGGGCACGGCGGCGGCGCCGACTTCGTCCTGGTTCTGGAAGGCCTTCATGCCGATTTCCATGGTCAGCTTGCCGACCTTCTCGCCCAGCTCGCCCAGCGGGGTCACGAACTCGGACAGCGATTCGTCCAGGCCGTTCTCTTCCACGAAGGCCTTGATCTTCTCGCCGAAGGCGCGCAGCTTGGCGCCGTTGTCCATCAGGACCTTGCGGCCCAGGAGGTCCAGCGACTGCACGGTGTTGGTGCCTTCGTAGATCATGTTGATGCGGGCGTCGCGCACGTACTGTTCCATGCCCCACTCGCTGATGTAGCCGTGGCCGCCGTACACCTGCATCGCTTCCGACGTGGCGATCCAGCCGTTGTCGGTGATGAAGGCCTTGACGATCGGGGTCAGGAGCGCGACTTCGCCGGCGGCTTCCTTGCGGACCTCTTCATCGGGGTGGTTCAGTTCGCGGTCGATCTGCAGCGCCACGTAGGAGGTCAGCGCGCGCGCGCCTTCGGCATAGGCCTTGGCGGTCAGCAGCATCCGGCGCACGTCGGCGTGCACGATGATCGGGTCGGCCGGCTTGTCCGGCGCCTTCGGGCCCGACAGGCTGCGCATCTGGATGCGGTCCTTCGCATAGGTCAGCGCGTTCTGGTAGGCGACTTCGGTCAGGCCCAGCGACTGCATGCCCACGCCCAGGCGGGCGGCGTTCATGAACACGAACATCGCGTTCAGGCCCTTGTGCGGCTGGCCGATCAGGGTGCCGACGGCGCCGTCCAGGTTCATCTGGCAGGTGGCGTTGCCGTGGATGCCCATCTTTTCTTCGATGGCGCCGCAGAAGATCGGGTTGCGTTCGCCCAGCGAACCGTCGGCGGTCGGCAGGAACTTCGGCACCAGGAACAGCGAGATGCCCTTCGAGCCTTCCGGCGCGTCCGGCAGGCGCGCCAGCACCAGGTGGACGATGTTCTCGGCCATGTCGTGGTCGCCGGCCGAGATGAAGATCTTCGAGCCGGTGATTTTATACGTGCCGTCGGCCTGCGGTTCGGCCTTCGAGCGCAGCAGGCCCAGGTCGGTGCCGCAATGGGCTTCGGTCAGGCACATGGTGCCGGTCCACTCGCCCGAGACCAGCTTGGGCAGGTACTGCGCCTTCTGCTCGTCGGTGCCGTGCTCCTTCAGGCATTCGTAGGCGCCGTGCGACAGGCCCGGGTACATCGACCAGGCCTGGTTCGACGAATTCAGCATCTCGTAGAAGGAGTTGTTCAGCGAGACCGGCAGGCCCTGGCCGCCGTATTCCGGGTCGCAGGCCAATGCCGCCCAGCCGCCTTCGACGTACTGCTTGTAGGCTTCCTTGAAGCCCTTGGGCGTGGTGACCGCCTTGGTGGCGGCGTCGAAATGGCAGCCTTCGCGGTCGCCGCTGTGGTTCAGCGGGAACAGCACTTCCTGCGTAAACTTCGCACCCTCTTCCAGCACCTGGTTGATGATGTCGGCGTCGAACTCCGCGTACGGCGGAAGATTCTTGTACTCTTCGGTGACGTTGAGGAACTCATGCAGAACAAACTGCATATCCCGAAGTGGCGCGACGTACTGACCCATGGTGTTCTCCTGACGGTATGAATATTGGTTATGCGGGCGCGGAATCGTCCGGCCGGCTGGCATGCTTGCTGTTGGGGTTGCGGTAATCTTCGATCAGGCGGGCAAAGCCGCGGTGCGCGCGGTCGACCGCACCCGGGATGCGCAGGAAGCGCGCATCGTGGTGCACCGCCAGCACCAGGCCGTACATCTCGTACACCAGCTGCTGGGCGTCGGTGTCGTCCTTCAGGTCGCCGCAGTCGATCGCCTGCTGGGCGCTGCGTACCAGGGCGTCCTGCCAGGCGCGCACCATCGCCACCAGCGCTTCGCGGATCGGCCCCGGACGGTCGTCGTATTCGACCGCGCCGCTGATATAGATGCAGCCGGATGCGATCTCGACCGAGACGCGCTTGAGCCAGCGGTTGAACATGGCTTCCAGGCGCGGCAGGCCGCGGGCTTCCGTGATACTGGGAAAAAACACTTCCTGCTCGAAGCGGCCGTGGTACAGGCGCAGCACTTCGATCTGCAGGTCTTCGCGCGAACCGAAATGGGCGAAGACACCCGATTTGCTCATGTTCATCCGATCGGCCAGCAGCCCGATGGTCAGGCCTTCGAGGCCGTCGCGACTGGCGAGTTCGAGCGCGACGTCGAGAATCGCGGCCCGCGTCATCTCGCCCTTGCGCATGCTCATGGATTTGGCTGAAGTGCTAATGACAGTACCTTTGAGTGAATCGAAAAAATCCGAACGCTCGTACTATTATCTACCAGCCTTGAAATGTCAAACAGGAAGTTTAGAGGCGCCGTTCTAGTGCTCTGGCGCAAGGGCAAAGGCCGCTCCGCAAGGCGGCCCGGCCGTCAATGGTCGGCGTCGCCGCCGGCGCGCGTGATGGCGCGGCGGTCGCGTTTGGTCGGGCGACCCTTGATGGTGCTGCCCGGTTCGGGGAACAGGCGGCGCGCTTCCTGGTCGTTGGCGCGCTTGACGATACTTTCTTCGGTTTCGCGGTACAGCGCCTGCGCCACCGGGGCCGGTCCGCGCTTGTCGGACAGGCCCAGCACCACCACTTCCCAGCGGCTCGAACCGTTGTCGATGAAAATTTTATCTCCGGTCTTCACGGCGCGCGCCGGCTTGACGGGTTCGCCCCCGATGCGCACGCGCCCGCGCTCGACCGCGTCCGCCGCCAGCGAGCGCGTCTTGAAGAAGCGCGCCGCCCACAGCCATTTGTCGATGCGTACGTTGTCGTTTTCCATAACTGATTACTCTTCAGGCATACCCGATGGCGAACACGCGCATCGTGAGTTTATAAAGTAGATAGGCCATCCCGTGGCTGGCGCGGCGCACCCATCCGAGCTGGCGCAGGTCGTCCATGCAGACCGTGACGCCGTCGGCGACGCCGTGCTCGATCTGGCGCGCCAGCGTCGCCGCGAAACCGGCGTCGCGCACCACCACATTGGCTTCCTGGTTCACGAACAGCGACAGGCCGTCGCAATTGCTGGAGCCGACCGTGGCCCAATCGTCGTCGACCACCGCGACCTTGGCGTGCAGCTGGGTCTTGCGGTATTCGACGATGCGCACCCCGGCCGCCAGCAGTTGCGGATAGAAGGACGAGGCCACCGCATCCTGCATGCGGAACTCCCCCACCCCGATCAGGAGGCAGACATCGACGCCGCGCCGCGCCGCCCGGCACAGCGCATCGCGGAACTTGCGGCCCGGGGCGAAATACGGCGTGGCCATCAGCACGCGCCGGTGCGCCTGGCCGATCGCCTGCAGATACGTGCGCTGGATCATGCGCCGGTTGCGCAGGTTGTCGCGCACCACGAAGCCGGCGCGCATCGGCCGCTCGCCCTGGCTGGGCGGCTGCTTGCGCAATTCGCGGTACAGGTTGATGCGCCCGACGATCGGCAGGTGGCCCGAGCGCAGCCACTGGGCCTGCGACTCGCGCAGGATTTCCTCCACCAGCGGGCCGCGCACGCTGACCGCGAAATCCCAGCGCGGCGCCGGCAGCGGCGCGTGCGGCGCGTAGTCGTGCAGGGTGTCGTCGTTGGTATTGATGCCGCCGACGAAGGCCAGGCTGCGGTCGATGACGGCGATCTTGCGGTGGCTGCGCGCGCTGCCGCGCCGGAACCAGGGGTTGAACATGCGGTAGTGGACGCAGGCCGCCGCGAACTCCTGGCGCAAGGCGCAGGCGACGCGGTTGCCGGTGCCGAACCAGTCGACCAGCACGCGCACCTTGACGCCGCGCGCGGCGGCCCGCACCAGCGCGGCGCTGATGGCGCGTGCCTGCTCGTCCTCGGCATAGATATAGGTTTCGTACAGGATCTCGGTGCTGGCAGCGTCGAGCGCCGCCAGCAAGGCCGGGAAGTAAGTGCTGCCGCTTGCGAGTAGGGTGACGTCGTTGTTCGCTACATAGCTAACAGAACGCATGCTATTTCAGGTGCAGGTTGGCCACGATCGGTGCGTGGTCGGACAGGCGCGCCCACTGGGGGCCGTGCAGTACCTCGGCATGCTCGACCTGGAAGCCGCGCACGTAGATCCGGTCGAGCCGGAACCAGGGTAGCGCGGCCGGGAAGGTACGCGCCGGCACCAGGCGGCGCTCGCGCCCCGCCATATTGCGCACCATCTCGCCCAGGCGCCACGGCTTGGCCAGCTCGTCGAACACCTCGACCACACCCAATTTTAAACGCAGGCAATCGCTCAGGGTATTGCGCCAGTCGTTGAAATCGCCGGCGATGATGACCGGCTCGCCGTTCGGGGCCGACTCGTTGACGGCGCTGATCAGCGCATCGGTCTGGCGCCGGCGGCTGCCTTCGAACAGGCCGAGGTGCACGACGTAGCAATGGACCTTGCAGTCCGGCGTCTCCAGCACGCAATGCAGGATGCCGCGCTGCTCGTAGGCGTGGTCGGACACGTCGTGGTTGCTCTGGTTGCCGATCGGGTAGCTGGACAGCAGCGCATTGCCGTGGTGGCCATGGTCGTAGACGGCGTTCATGCCGTAGGCCGAATGCAGCATTTCCCCGGCAAAGAATTCGTGCTGGGATTTTTCCGGCCAGTGGTGGTGAGGGCTGCGCACCCGCTCGCCGAAGCGCGCCTGGTAGCGGTCATGACGACCTTGCACCTCCTGCAGGAACACCACATCCGCACTGAAAGCGCCGATGGCTTTCTTCAGTGCCAGCACGCGTGGCGTACTGCGGAATGATGAAACGCCCTTGTGAATGTTATAGGTCGCTACACGGATTTTCATGGGGACATTGTACCCCCATCAGCCCGGGTCTTTGCGGCGGCACGGCAATCGTGCGGGCGCTCACCCCGGCCGGGCGGCCGGGGAGAATACAGAAACTGCTCAGCTGGCGGAAGACAGGAATTCGGCCTGCTTCAGTGCACGGTTTTCGGCCTGGGCCACCGGATCGCGGTAGACCGGATTGGTACGCAGCGGCCCCATCAGTCGGAGGCCGTTCAACAGCTCGATGCAAAGGCAGTCATTATCGACTCCGACACTCTTGACCTTCTCATCCTGTGCGCGTTCGCTCATCTTGTTCTCCTTATCCCTTTGTTGGACTTTCAAAACGAAAATTCGCCACTGGCGACTGAATGACCTTAAACAAATCGTTTCTAGCTGTCAAACAAATCAATATATTGTGTTGTATGCATTTATCAAAATTTAATTTGGACAACACCATATGCGGGGAGGGTCGAAGGAAGGAAATCTCGGCTATCACCTAGTTAATTGCTCAAGTGCAGGTATGACCGGCATGCGCACCCAGTACCCGGTCCAGCACCTGCTTCTCGATGGCGCCCAGGGCCGCGCTGCCGCGTTCGCGCGGACGCGCCAGCTCGACGCGCAGGTCGAGCGCCACGCGCCCGTCCTCGACCAGCAGGACACGGTCGGCCAGGGCCACCGCTTCCTGCACGTCGTGGGTGACCAGCACGGCGGTGAAGCCGCGCTCGCGCCACAGCGCTTCGATCAGGCGCTGCATCTCGATGCGGGTCAGGGCGTCGAGTGCGCCGAGCGGCTCGTCGAGCAGCAGCAGCTGCGGCCGGTGCACCAGCGCGCGCGCCAGGGCCACGCGCTGGCGCTGGCCGCCGGACAGCACGGCCGGCCAGTCGCCGCCACGCTCGCACAGGCCGACGCTGGCCAGCGCCGCCTGGGCCGCCGCGGCGCCGTCCGGCAGGCCCAGCGCCACGTTGTCCAGCACGCGCTTCCAGGGCAGCAGGCGCGCATCCTGGAACATCATGCGCACTTCCGGACGCGCGCCGCCGCCGCCGATCCTGACCTGGCCGCCATCGGGTTTTTCCAGGCCGGCGATGGCGCGCAGCAGCGTGCTCTTGCCGCAGCCGCTGCGCCCGACCACGGCGACGAATTCGCCCGGCGCGATCTTGAGGTCGATGGCGTCGAGGACGGTGCGTCCCGCATACGCCTTGACCAGCTTGCGCAGGTTCAGGTGGGCGCCGCGCACGGCGCGCTCGTGCGTCTCGCCGACGCGGCTTTCTTCCAGGTGGTTGACTTGCATGGCGTCCTCTTATCGGTAGGCCGGATTCCAGCGCAGGAAATGGCGCTCCATGGCGCGCGCCGACAGGTCGGCCGCCTTGCCCAGCAGCGCGTACAGCAGCACCCCGACCAGCACCACGTCGGTCTGCAGGAACTCGCGCGCGTTCATCGTCATGTAGCCGATCCCGGCCTGGGCCGAGATGGTCTCGGCGACGATCAGCAGCACCCACACCAGGCCCAGAGAAAAGCGCACGCCGACCAGGATCGAGGGCAGCGCGCCCGGCAGGATCACGTCGCGGTACAGGGCCCAGCCGGACAGGCCGTAGCTGCGCGCCATCTCGACCAGGGCCGGGTCCACCGAGCGGATGCCGTGGAAGGTATTCAGGTAGACCGGGAAGAACACGCCGACCGACAGCAGGAACAGCTTGGCCGCCTCGTCGATGCCGAACCACATGATCACCAGCGGGATCAGGGCCAGGGCCGGGATGTTGCGCACCATTTGCACGGTGGTGTCGAGCAGCGTGGCGGCGCGCCGGCTGCTGCCGTTCAAGAGGCCCAGCGCCAGGCCGATGGCGGCGCCCAGGCCGAAGCCGGCCAGCGCGCGCCACAGGCTCACGCGCAGGTGGGCCCACAGCTCGCCCGACTCGGCCAGGGCAAGGAAGGCCCTGGCCACCGCCCAGGGCTCGGGCAGGATGCGGCTCGACAGCAGCCCGGCCTGGGCGGCAAGCTGCCAGCTCGATACCAGCAGCACCGGCAAGGCCCAGGGCGCCAGCGGCGCCAGCCAGCCTGCGACACGGGCGCGCATCAGGCCACCTTCTTGGGCACGATGTCGCTGGCCATCACTTCGCCGAAGGGTCCGGTGAGCGAATGCTGGCCCTGCTCCCTGCCCTTGCCCAGCAGCGGGAACACCAGCTCGGCGAAGCGGTAGGATTCTTCCAGGTGCGGATAGCCGGACAGGATGAAGGTCTCGATGCCGAGCTCCTGGTATTCGCGCATGCGCGCCGCCACCGTTTCGGCATCGCCGACCAGGGCGGTGCCGGCGCCGCCGCGCACCAGGCCGACGCCGGCCCACAGGTTGGGCGAGACTTCCAGCTTGTCGCGGCGGCCGCCGTGCAGGGCCGCCATGCGCCGCTGGCCGACCGAATCCATCTTCGAGAACGCGGCCTGGGCCTTGGCGATGACGTCGTCGTCCAGGTGGCCGATCAGTTCATCGGCAGCGCGCCATGCCGCATCAACGGTCTCGCGCACGATCACGTGCAGGCGGATGCCGAAGCGCAGCGTGCGGCCATGGCGCGCGGCGCGGGCGCGGATGTCCGCGATCTTTTCCGCCACCGCCGCCGGCGGTTCGCCCCAGGTGAGGTAGACGTCCATCTGCTCGGCCGCCAGCGCGTGCGCCGCCTCCGACGAGCCGCCGAAGTACAGTGGCGGATACGGCTTCTGCGGCGACGGATACAGGGTGCGCGCGCCCTTCACGGTCAAGTGCCTGCCCTCGAAGTCGAAGCCCTTGTCGCCGCCCTCGCCCGCCATCGCGCCGCGCCAGATGCGGATGAATTCTTCCGAGATCTCGTAGCGGGTGGCGTGGTCGGCAAAGAGGCCGTCGGCTTCGAGCTCGCCCTGGTCGCCGCCGGTCACCACGTTGATCAGCAGGCGCCCCTTCGACAGGCGGTCGAAGGTCGATGCCATGCGCACCGACAGCCCGGGCGTGGACAGGCCCGGGCGGACCGCGACCAGGAATTTCAGGTTCTTCGTTTCGTGGATCAGGGACGACGCGGTGATCCACGGGTCTTCGCAGGAGCGCCCGGTCGGCAGCAGCACGCCGTCGTAGCCGAGCGTGTCGGCCGCCACCGCGACCTGGCGCAGGTAGTCGCCGTCGACGGCGCGCGCGCCGCGGCTGGTGCCGAGGTAGCGGCTGTCGCCATGGGTGGGCAGGAACCAGAAGACGGTGGGCGTGGACATGATTACTCCTTGGCGAGCAGTTGGTTCAATAATTGCGCCGACGGCTGCGCATCGCGCACGACGATCGGCTTGGGAATCAGTTTCAGCTTGTGGAAGGCGTCGGCGATGTTCTGCTGCTCTTTCAACACCGCCGGCGTGACCGGCTTGACGCCGTAGGCATAACGCGATGCCGCCAGCGCCACCGCATCGAGCGGCAGGCCGGTTTGAGAGGCCAGGATCGCCGCTACCTCCTGCGGATGCGCCCTGCCCCATTCGTCGACGCTGGCCAGCTCGTCGATCGCGATGCGCACCAGGTCGCCGTGCTGCTGCGCGAAGGGCCGCGCGGCCAGGTAGAACTGGTGGTTGGCGACCAGGCCCCGGCCATCGGCCAGCACGCGTGCGCCGAGCTGCTTCTCGGCCGCGGCCAGGAAGGGATCCCAGATCGCCCAGGCGTCGACGGCGCCGCGCTCGAAGGCGGCGCGCGCCTCGGCCGGCGGCAGGTAGACCGGCTGGATGTCGGCATAGGCGATGCCGGCCTTTTCCAGCGCCTTCACCAGCAGGTAATGCACGTTCGATCCCTTGTTCAGCGCGATCTTCCTGCCCTTCAGGTCGGCCAGGCCGCGCAGGGTCGAGGCCTTGGGCACGACGATCGCCTCGGACGCCGGCGACGGCGGCTCGTTGCCGACGTAGACCAGGTCGGCGCCGGCGGCCTGGGCGAAGATCGGCGGCGCTTCTCCCACCGTACCGAAATCGATGCTGCCGACGTTCAGTCCTTCCAGCAGGGCCGGACCGGCCGGGAACTCGGTCCAGCGCACCGTGACGTTTTTACCGGCCAGGCGTTTTTCGAGGGTGCCGCGCCCTTTCAGCAGCGTCAGCGTGCCGTATTTCTGGTAGCCGATGCGGATCTCGCGCGCCGGCGCGGCGGCCTGGGCGAGACGCGATGCCAGCGGTACGCCGGCGGCGGCGGCGAACAGCAGGCCGATGGTGCGGCGCCGCTGGCGCGCGTGGTCGAAGTGGTCGGTCATGGGAGGTCCTTGTTGTTATCGTCGTCTTGATCGTTGTCCTGTCCGGGTATCGGCCACGCTCAGGCGGCGACCGCGATGCGGTCGGCTGGCGGCGCGCCGGCGCGGTGCCGCGCGGCCAGGCGCAGTTCGTGCGCCAGCTGCTCGACGCCGGCCTCGATGCGGGCGGCGATGGCCGGCGCCGCCTGCAGGCCGGCTTCCGGATGCCAGGGGAGTTGTTCGGAGGTGGCGTAGATGCCCGGCAGGATCTGGCGCGGGCCCAGCGAGGCCAGCACCGGGCGCAGCGCGTAGTCGATGGCCAGCATGTGCGACTGGCTGCCGCCGGTGGCCAGCGGCAGCACCAGCTTGCCCGACAGGCCATCCTGCGGCAGCAGGTCGAGGAAGGTCTTGAGGACGCCGCTGAACGAGGCCTTGTAGACCGGCGTGCCGACCACGATGGCATCGGCCTGCGCCACCCTGGCGAGCGCCTGGGCCAGCGCCGGATCGCTGGCGTCGGCGCGCAGCAGCGCTACGCCGGGCAGCTCGCGCACGTGCAGCGCCTGCGTACGGCAGCCTTGCGCCGCCAGGCGTTCGCCCGCCAGCTGCAGCAGGCGCCAGGTAGTCGAAGGAGCGGATGGGCTGCCGCCCAGCAATAAGACATTCATGGTGGGTTCCGGGTCATGTGGGACAGCCAAGGCTAACGCCGGCGGACCCGGATCGGAACGAATGCTTTTATGCTTTTATATGTCTTTTTTGTTAAAACATTCAGCGCATATCGATGTGCGCCGGATGCTAGCGCGTCGGAGCCTGGACGCGCCGCGGCAGCTGCAGGATGGCTTCGGCGTTCGAGCCGGAAAAACAGCGATCGGCCGCTTCCAGCAGCGGCAGCCAGGCATGGCGGACGTGCTCGCGCGGGGCCAGCACGATGGGGATATCACGCGGCACGCAGACCGAGAACACGTGTTCGGTATTGTGGGTGACGCCGGGCGCGTAGCGGTGGCGCCAGGTCTGGTAGATTTCGTAGACGTTCGACAGCTGCCAGTCGCGCAGCACGATGCCCTCGCCGTCGGCCCGGATGCCGGTTTCCTCGAACAGCTCGCGCGCGGCGGTCTGCAGCAGCGGTTCGTCAGGGGCGTCGAGCGAACCCGTGACCGACTGCCAGAACCCGGGACGGTCGGCGCGTTCGATCAGCAACACTTCCAGGTCGGCGCTGTGGATGACGACCAGGACGGATTCGGGGATCTTGTGGGGCATGGAATCATTTTACCGTACCGCACAAAACGTCGCCCCTGCGAAGGCAGGAGCCCAAGTTGCGTGCATGTCGACTGCGCATGCAGAACTTGGACCCCTGCCTGCGCAGGGGCGACGGATCAAGTGCTAGCGCTTAGGCTACTTTCGGCTGCTCGTTACGCAGACGGATATGCAGTTCCTTCAGTTGCTTCTCGTCGACTTCCGACGGCGCATTGGTCAGCAGGTCCTGCGCGCGCTGGGTCTTCGGGAAGGCGATCACGTCGCGGATCGAGGTCGAGCCGGTCATCAGCGTGATCAGGCGGTCCAGGCCGAAGGCCAGGCCACCGTGCGGCGGCGCGCCGTACTGCAGGGCGTCGAGCAGGAAGCCGAACTTCAGCTGCGCTTCCTCGGCGTCGATCTTCAGCGCGCGGAACACCTTGCTCTGGACTTCTTCGCGGTGGATACGGATCGAGCCGCCGCCCAGTTCCCAGCCGTTCAGGACCATGTCGTAGGCCTTGGCGACGCAGGCGCCCGGGTTCGATTCCAGCATGTCCTCGTGGCCGTCCTTCGGCGCGGTGAACGGGTGGTGGGTCGCGGTCCAGCGGTCGTCTTCCTCGTCGTACTCGAACATCGGGAAGTCGATCACCCACAGCGGCGACCAGACTTCGTCGAACAGGCCGGCCTTCTTGCCGAATTCCGAGTGGCCGATCTTCACGCGCAGCGCGCCGATGGCGTCGTTGACGATCTTCGCCTTGTCCGCGCCGAAGAAGATCAGGTCGCCGTCCTGGGCGCCGGTCAGTTCCAGCACCTGGGCCAGCACTTCGTCCGACAGGTTCTTGACGATCGGCGATTGCAGGCCGTCGCGGCCCTTGGCCTTCTCGTTGACCTTGATGTAGGCCAGGCCCTTGGCGCCGTAGATGGCGACGAACTGGGTGTACGCGTCGATTTCCGAACGCGGCATCGAACCGCCCTGCGGCACGCGCAGGCCGACCACGCGGCCGTTCGGCATGTTCGCAGCCGAATTGAATACCTTGAACTCGACCGACTTCATCAGCTCGGTCAGTTCGGTGAACTCCAGCTTGACGCGCATGTCCGGCTTGTCCGAGCCGTAGGAGCCCATGGCGGTGGCGAAGTCCATCACCGGGAACGGGTTCGGCAGGTCGACGCCGGCGGCGTTCTTGAAGACCACGCGCATCATGTCTTCGAACAGGTCACGGATTTCCTGTTCGGTCAGGAACGAGGTCTCGCAGTCGATCTGGGTGAATTCCGGCTGGCGGTCGGCGCGCAGGTCTTCGTCGCGGAAGCACTTGGTGATCTGGTAGTAGCGGTCGAAGTTGGCGACCATCAGCAGCTGCTTGAACAGCTGCGGCGACTGCGGCAGCGCGAAGAAGGTACCGGCGTTGACGCGCGAAGGCACCAGGTAGTCGCGCGCGCCTTCCGGGGTCGACTTGCCCAGCATCGGGGTCTCGACGTCGATGAAGCCCAGGTTGTCCAGGTACTTGCGCACTTCCATCGTGACCTTGTAGCGCAGGCGCAGGTTGTGCTGCATCTGGTCGCGGCGCAGGTCGAGCACGCGGTGGGTCAGGCGGGTGGTTTCCGACAGGTTGTCGTCGTCCAGCTGGAACGGCACCGGCACCGAAGGGTTCAGCACTTCGACGCTGGCGGCGTTGATCTCGATCTTGCCCGACTTCAGGTTGGCGTTGGCGGTCCCTTCCAGGCGGTTGGTGACGGTGCCGGTGATACGCAGGCAGAACTCGTTGCGCACATGCTCGGCGGCCTTGAAGACCTCGGCGTTGTCGGGATGGCAGACCACCTGCACGAGGCCTTCGCGGTCGCGCAGGTCGATGAAGATGACCCCGCCGTGGTCGCGGCGGCGGTGCACCCAGCCGCACAGGCTGACGGTTTGGCCCAGCAGCTCTTCGGTCACGAGGCCGCAGTAGTGAGTACGCATGGAGGACATAATTTTTCGATCCTGGTTGGTTGATTCGGTGGGCCGCTCGGCGGCGGACCCGGGATTCTTGCTGTCTTGTTCTCTTTTATTACACGGCGGTGATGGCGTCCGTCTTCGCCTGGGCGATGGTCGGCGGCGGCGCCACCACGCCCATCGAGACGATGTACTTCAGCGCCTCGTCGACGCTCATGTCCAGTTCTGCGACGCGGCTGCGTTCCATCATCAGGAAGAAGCCGGAGGTCGGGTTGGGGGTGGTCGGCACGTACACACTGACGTAGTCCCCGACCAGGTGGTTCGCCACGTCCCCGCCCGGCACGCCGGTCAGGAAGGCGATCGTGTACGAGTTCTCGTGCGGGTATGGGACCAGCACGGCCTTGCGGAAGGCATTGCCCGAGGACGAGAACAGGGTGTCCGACACCTGCTTGACGCTGCCGTAGATCGAATTGACCACCGGGATGCGGTGCAGCAGGCGTTCCCACATGCGCAGGAACCACTTGCCGACCAGGTTATTGGTCAGCAGGCCGGTCAGGAACACGATCGCCAGCGTGATGATCGCGCCCAGGCCGGGAATGTGGTGGCTCGGCTGCCATTCCTTCGGCACCAGGACGAGCGACTGGTCGAGGGTGCCGATGACCAGGTTCAGCACCCAGGCGGTAATGGCCAGGGGCACCAGGACCAGCAGGCCGGTGATGAAATATTTGCGCATCGGTGTTCGTCGAGGTCTCGTCCGGGTTGATTCGGGATCTGCCGGCCACGCGGGCCGGCAGACCGCTCAGGTCGTGCTGTCGCCGCCCTTGGCCGGTGCCGCCGCGGGTGCGGCCGGCGCCGGACTGGCCGACGCGCCGGACCCACCCTCGCCGCCGCCCGCCGCCGGCGCAGTGCCGGTGGCCGGCGCCTGGCCGCCACGGAAGTCGGTCACGTACCAGCCGGTACCCTTGAGCTGGAAGCCGGCCGCCGTCACCTGCTTCTTGAAAGCCGGCTTGGCGCACGACGGGCAGACCGTCAGGACCGGATCGGACATCTTTTGCAGTACATCCTTGGCAAAACCGCAGTCATCGCAGCGGTAAGCGTAAATCGGCATCTGAATACTCCGCAAAAATCATCAAAACCCTGAATTATAAAGCCTTTGCGGAAGGAGTTGCCCTTTGCCGGCGCCGGGAGGCCGACTTGAGCCGCATGCAAGCAATCTTGAACTGCTGCAATTAGGCAACAGTGTTGTTTTTCTTCAGCGCCCGCTTGCGTTCCATTTGCTGATCTTCAACTTAACTGTTTAAATAGCATCCCTAAGCAGCATTCACGGCGGCTTGCCTGCCGGACTACTGCAAGAAACAGAAGTTTGCGCGACCGGTCTCCGGTTGCCGCGAAGCCATAAAAGAACGACTTCAAATCGGGGCCCGCATTGCGGGCCTTTCTTTTTTGGCGCCGGCGTTCAGCGCCGCCGCCACACCATCCAGCGTTCCTTACCAGCGAACACCGGCAGGGAATCTTCCACCGCCTCATCCACGACGCACTCGAAGCCCGGCAGCAGCAGCTCGTCCAGCCGCGTGCGCGCAATGCCGAACGGCGGCCCCTTGGCCGCATCGTCGAAGAAAAAGTAAGCAGCCAGCAGGCCGCCCGGGCCCAGCAGCGCTTCCCAGCGCCGCGCCACTTCAAGCCAGCGCGCGCGCGGCAGCGCGCACAGGAAGGCCTGTTCGTAGACCAGGTCGAGCGGGCGCGCCGGCTCGTAGCTAAAGAAATCGGCATCGACGATGCGCCCGGCCCACGGTCCCGCGAGCCGGCGCGCACGCGCCACCGCCACCGGCGAGAAATCGATCGCCGTCGCATCCCAGCCGGCTTCGCACATCAGGCTCAATTCGTGGGCGGAACCGCAGCCCGGTATCAGGACGGCCAGCGGCCTGGCGGCGGCGCCGACGAAGCGGCGCAGCGCGGCCGGCGCGCCGCCGCGGTCCCAGGGCGTGAAGTCCTTGTCGAAGCGCTCGTCCCAGAAGCCGGGGGAAAGCGGATCGCGGCTGGCAAACTGCGGCACCGCGTCCGCCATCACACGACGCCGGTATGCATCGCGTGCAGTGCGGTCAGGATCACCGCCGCGGCGCCGCCGACGCAGGCCAGGAAGGTCAGCAGGCGGTTGGTGCGGCGCTGCTCGAGCAATACGGCGGCCAGCAGCTCGCCCTGGTCGGCGATCGGGTGCGCCTTGTTCTCGAGCACCTGGTGTACCAGGCGTGGCAGCTGGGGCAGGATCTTGGCGTAGTGCGGCGCCTCGACGCGCATGCGCTCGACCAGGCCGCGCCAGCCGACCTGCTCGGCCATCCAGCGTTCCAGGTAGGGCTTGGCGGTCTTCCACAGGTCGAGGTCGGGGTCGAGCTGGCGCCCCAGGCCCTCGATGTTGAGCATGGTCTTTTGCAGCAGCACCAGTTGCGGCTGCACCTCGACGTTGAAGCGGCGCGAGGTCTGGAACAGGCGCAGCAGCACCTGACCGAAGGAAATGTCTTTCAGCGGACGGTCGAAGATCGGCTCGCAGGTGGCGCGCACCGCCGCTTCCAGCTCGTCGACGCGGGTATCGCGCGGCGCCCAGCCCGATTCGATGTGGGCCTCGGCCACGCGCTTGTAGTCGCGCCGGAAGAAGGCCAGGAAGTTCTGCGACAGGTAGTCCTTGTCGAAGTCGTTCAGGGTGCCGACGATGCCGAAGTCGAGGGCGATGTAGCGGCCGAAGCTGGCCTCGTCCACCGACACCAGGATGTTCCCGGGGTGCATGTCTGCGTGGAAGAAGCCGTCGCGGAAGACCTGGGTGAAGAAGATTTCCACGCCATCGCTCGACAGCTTTTTCAGGTCGACGCCGGCGGCGACCAGGCGCTCGGTCTGCGAGATCGGGATGCCGTTCATGCGCTCCATCACGATCACGCTGCTGGAACAGTAATCCCAGTACATTTCCGGCACCATCAGCAGACTCGATCCGGCAAAGTTGCGGCGCAGCTGGCTGGCCTGGGCCGCCTCGCGCATCAGGTCGAGCTCGTCGTGCAGGTATTTGTCGAATTCGCCCACGACCTCGCGCGGCTTCAGGCGGCGGCTGTCGGGCCAGACTTTTTCGATCAGGCTGGCCGCCATCTGCATCAGGGCCAGGTCTTCGTCGATGGTGGTCTTCATGCCCGGACGCAGCACCTTCACGGCCACTTCCTTGCCGTTCTTGAGCGTAGCAAAGTGTACCTGCGCGATCGAGGCCGAGGCCACCGGGGTGTGGTCGAAGGCCGCGAACAATTCATCCGGATGGGTCCCCAGGGAACGCGTGATCTGGGCCACCGCCAGCTCGGACGGGAACGGCGGCACGCGGTCCTGCAGCCGCGACAACTCGGCCACGATATCGGGCGGCATCAGGTCGGGACGGGTCGACAGCACCTGGCCGAACTTCACGAAGATCGGCCCCAGTTCTTCCAGCGCCATGCGCAGGCGGATTGCGCGTGGAGAGGTGATGCGGCGCCAGAAGAACATGGTATTCATCAGGCGCGCGGTGCGGGGGACATGCAGGCCGGACATTGCGATCTCGTCCAGGCCGTAACGGGTAGCGACCGTGAAGATTTTGAGCAGGCGCAGGAATTTCAGGATCATCAGTGTTCCGATTTCGGTTCCGGTAGTGCAGGCAAGGCGGGGACGGCGGCGGCGCTGCGCTGCGCCAGCTTCTGTTCCAGTTTCGCAATACGTTTGGCGCTGCGCTCGACGTCGTCGCGCAGGCGGGTAATGTCGTCGGCAAAGCTTTCGAGGGCGGCCGGGCGCACCAGCACGCGCCGCTCTTCCAGCAGGAATTCGGCCAGATTCTCGGCCACCCGCCGCCCCGCCGTCGCCGCGCCCTGGACGGCGCTGCGCGCGCCGCCGGCCAGGCGCACCGCGCCGATCGGCCCGACCAGGCGTTCCAGGTCGTGCTCGACATCCCAGCGCAAGCCCTTCGACAGTTGCGAGATCGTGTTGGCGAACTCGGCGTCGCCCTCGATGCGCACATAGGAAAACGCGCGCTCGCGGTTCTGCAGGATCAGCGGCAGGTCGCTCAGCTTGACGTGGATGGTGACGCTCGGCACATCATCGGGACCGGCCGCTTCCAGCATGCCGTCGCGCGCCACCCGCATGCGCAGCACCAGGTGGCCGGTGTCGATACTGGCCACCTTGCCGCCATGGCGCATCAGTACGTCGCGCGCCCATGCTTCCTGGGCCAGCAAGTGGTTCACCGTCGCCACGACGGGCGCCGACACGCCGCCGCGCGGCAAGGGAAAAGGAGGATTCAATGCCATCTCGATGTGTTATGCCCAAAAAAAACCGCCCGTCGAGCGGGCGGCTTGTCCGCCCCGGAATGGGCGGTGTCGATCTTACCAGTTCGCCAGGGCAGGCAGCCCGCAGCACACATGGTTTTTTTACAATCAGGCGATCTGCTGGATGCCCGCGAGGACCCATCCGCCATTGCCGTTCAGCGGCTTGGCCAGGTTCCAGACCTCGACGTAAGGCTCGGCCTGTCCGTTCGGGGCGTTGCGGATCATGCCGTTGAACTGCACGCTCGCCATCCAGTCGCGCTCGGTGGTCTCGATGCCCAGCAGCTGGGCGTCGATCGACACCACTTCGGTGAAGTCGGGCTGGCCGCCGCGTTCCTGAATTTGCAATTGCAGCTCAGCAAATACTTCCGGCGAGGTGAATTCGCGCAGGTCGTTCAGGTCGGAACGGTCCCAGGCCGCCTGCATGCGGATGAAGGATGCCTTGGCGTGGCGCAGGAAGGAGTCGGCGTCGAAACCGGCCGGTACGCCCCACTGCTGGTGCGCGGGAGCGCCCTTGTCGAACGAGACGCCGCCCTGGGCGCCGCCCAGCGGGTAGCCCGGCTGGTTGTAGCCGCCGCCCTGGTAGGCGCCGCCGTTCAGGCCGGAGCCGATTTCCGGCGTGGCGCTGGCCGCGGCCGGCTGCTGGTTGAAGCTGTTCGGGAAGCTCGGGTTGGCCGGGGTATCCTTGCGGCGGAACATGCGCACGATAAACATCACGGCCAGTGCCAGCAGCACGATCATCAGGATCGAGGACAGGATGCTGGCCATGGCGCCGCCGATGCCCAGGTGCGAGAACAGCGCGCCGAGGCCGAGGCCGAGCAGCGCGCCGCCCAGCACGTTCTTCCACATGCTCGGGCGCTTCTGCTGGATCGGGGGCTGGCCCGGCTGGTTCGGCTGGGCCTGGCGCTGCATGGGCTGCTGGGCGGGTGCCGGCGCGGGGGCCGGCGCCGGTGCGCGCATCTGGCGCACGGACTGCGACTGGCGGCCGAAGGAGCGGCCGCCGCCGACCGGGCGGGCGAAGGCTTCGGCGACCATCGAGAACGCGGTCACCGCAATCATCATGCTGGCCAGGAATTTTTTCATGGTCATCACCTTAGAGTTTGATACCGGTGTGCAAAGCGGCCACACCTGCCGTCAGGTTGAAATACTGAACCCGCTCCAGTCCCACCGATTCCATCATCGACTTCAGCGTGTCCTGGTCCGGATGCATGCGGATCGATTCGGCCAGGTAACGGTAACTGTCGGCATCGCCGGCAATGCGCTGGCCCAGCCATGGCAATACCGAGAACGAATACACATCGTACGGCTTTTGCAGCGGCGCGGCCACCTTCGAGAACTCCAGCACCAGCAACTTGCCGCCCGGCTTGAGCACGCGGCGCATTTCGGCCAGTGCATGATCCTTGTGCGTCATGTTGCGCAGGCCGAAGGCCACGCTGACGCGGTCGAAGTAATTGTCCGGGAAGGGCAATTTTTCGGCGTCACACAGCAAGGTGGGGGTGACGAGACCTTTATTCAATAGACGGTCGCGGCCGACGCGCAGCATCGATTCGTTGATGTCGGTCAGCCAGACCTCGCCGCTCGGCCCCGCCTGCTTGGCGAAAGCCTTGGACAGGTCGCCGGTACCGCCGGCAATGTCGAGCACCTTGAAACCCGGGCGGATGCCGGCCTGGGCGATGGTGAAGGTCTTCCAGATGCGGTGCAGGCCACCGGACATCAGGTCGTTCATCACGTCGTACTTCGACGCGACCGAGTGGAATACCTTGGCGACTTCGTGGACCTTCTCGTCTTCGGAGACGGTCTTGTAGCCGAAATGGGTGGTGTTGGTCATGGTAGCAAGGCGATTGGTCTTGCCACATTATACAAGCGGGGGGCTGGGCTCAGGCTTAAACCTGTCTTATGGCGCTGCTGTGCGGCACGATCCGCAGCACGCGGCGTGGCCGAAACGATGGGATTCCAGCCCTGGAAAAGCGCATGGCCAAAAATGATACAAACTTATAAATTCTGCATCACATTTCGAAAAACTCTGCCTATAATGATCTTCGCTCAAGCACGACTGGCGCCGGCATGAATCCGATGCGCTGCAGCGAAGAGCAGTTACTTGTTAATATCTTTTGAGAGAGACAAAAATGGCGACTGGCACCGTAAAATGGTTCAACGACGCAAAAGGCTTCGGCTTCATCAAACCTGATGATGGTGGCGACGACCTGTTTGCGCACTTCTCGGCAATCAACTCCGCCGGCTTCAAGTCGCTGGCCGAAAACCAGCGCGTGAGCTTCGACGTCACCGCCGGTCCGAAAGGCAAGCAGGCTTCCAACATCCAGCCGCAGTAAGCCAGACGACCCGGTCCGCATCGCGGGCCAGCCGCCAGGGAGCACGCCAGTGCTCCCTGTTGTCGTTTACGGGGCCGCCTACATCGCGTGGATCGCTATCGCCTTGCTCGGCAGGTCCTGCTTGCGGCCATCGCTGAGGGATTCGAGCCGCAGCACCACCTGCGCCTGGCCGCGACGGACCGCATCGAGCACGTCGGGCGCATCCCAGTTGCCGCGGCGCAGATTACTGAAGTCATCCTTGACGCTGGCCCCGTCGGCCAGGCCCTTGCGGTCGAAGAAGGCATACATGTTTTCAGAGGAAAACCCTTCCTTCGAATCGGCCACCGGCGCCCGCTCCCCCTTGATGAACAATTGCACCCGGAAGGTCGCGCTGCTCAGCGTCATGCCGGAACGGTTGCTGAAGCGCGCGCGCAGCACCGGTTTCTTGCTGCCGAAGTCGTCCTCCAGGCGCAGCTCCAGCTTGTCGATGTCCAGGCGGCTGTCGCTCAGCACCACGTGCTGTCCCGCGAGGAAGCGCTGCCGGTATTCCTCGGCGCTTATCGAGGGCGTCGCCGCAGGCTGCACCGCCGCGCTGTCCCCGGACTGCACGGCGGGCCAGGCCTGCGGCCCGGCGCCGAAGGCCTGCTTGCGGCCATCCTCGACGTCCTTCACGCGCAGCACCAGCATCCGGCGGGACGCATTGATCAGGTCGGGCAGCTTCCAGCGCTCGTCGTTCGACACATAGACCTGCATCGTGCGGCGCGCGCCCGGCGCCAGGCCGCTGTCCTTGAAGAACAGGTACAGCGGATCGTTGCGGAAGCCGCCCGCGGAGGTGTCGACGACCGGCTTCGCCTCGCCGCCGATGTACATGCGCCCGTCCAGGCGCGCCATCGAGACGGTGCGGTCGGAAAGATTACGCACCGTGAGCGTCAGCACGGGCTCCAGGTCCCCGAAGCTGCCCTTGCGGTAGGAGAACCCGACCGCGTCGAGCGCCAGCACGTCGTTGCCGATGCCGATGTGGCCTGCGCCGGCGGCGGCTGGTTCACGCTTGGCGGCGGCAAGGTCTTTCTTTCCATGCCGGCCCGCATGGCGCGCCGCGGCCGGCGCAGCCTGCTGCGCCTGGCTGGACGCCGCCTGCGTGGCTGCGGCATCGGGCGCGGGCGCCGGCGCCGGCCGCAGCAGCCACCAGGCGCCGCCGAGCAGCAGCGCGCCAAAGCCGAGCCGCCACATGAGTCTTTCGCGCCCGTGCTTGCGCACATGCGCGGCGGCGCGCTGGCGCTGCCACTGCTGTGTCGACACATCCCTGGCCGCCTGCTGTTGCGCCGCCTGCTGGCGCGCCGCCTGCTGTTGCGCCATCCTTTCCTGCGCTACCCGCCGGGCGCTCACGAGCACCTTCTGCAATTCCGCACACACTGATTCGCATTTGCGCAGGTACTCGTCGGCGTCCACGCCTTCATGGTCCTGCTCATGGACGCAGCGATTGCGCTCGCGCGCAAGATAGGCGATGCGATCCTGCAAGGGCTGGGGAATCGGATAGCGGCTACTGTCGAGCTTTTCCCGCATCCCGCGACCGCTGCCGCCGAACTCCGTCGTCAGGATGTGCTCGATGGACTTTGCCCCAGCAATAATCTTGTTAAGATCAGTCATGATGTTTATTTTTAGAAATACTCAGGGGACGCGTCATGCGGAAGCCGAGCCAATCTTTCTTCAAGGAAAAAGACAGTCACTCTACAACGGTGCAATGGATGAATGCAGCATCAGACGCCGGAAACTACGAAGGTATGTTGAATTTTAGCAACATTACGCATTCCGGTGGAATCCTCGTTCCCGGTGGCATGGCAGACGAGCCGCCTTCAACATCGACGGCACGGCGATGATGGGCAGCGTGGCCATGCACGGCAATCCCTTCGACGTGAGCGATGCACATGCGTTCGCTGCACATGCGACAGCGACCGGTAGTCGGGTGGGGACGGTTTCGGTGGCGGGTGGTCGGGCGACGACCAGTGACGACTGTGGCCGGGACGCGGAGCACGGTCCGTCAGGACCTGTTCCGGCAGGAGGAGATAGAAATCCGGATCGGCGATGCCGACCCGGTTACATCAAAATACTTAGTGACAGCCGCAGCCACCGCTGCCGCAACCGCCGCCCTTCTTCATGCCGGGCAGTTCGGGAATCGGATCGCGCCCGGTATCGCCCTTGAAGCCGGCGGCCTGCAGGCGGCCCATGTAGTCGCTCCACAGCTGCTCGTGCTCCTTGCCGAGCTTGTGCAGGTAATCCCAGGTGAAGATGCCGGACTCGTGGCCGTCGGAAAACAGCGGCTTGACGCCGTAGTTGCCGACCGGTTCGACGCCGGTGATGCCGACGTTGCGCTTGCCGAGCTGCAGGGTCTCCTGGCCGGGGCCATGGCCCTGCACTTCGGCCGAGGGGGAATAGACGCGCATCAGTTCGAACGGGATCGAGAAGGCGGAACCGTCGTCGAAGGCGATGTCGAGCACCCGGGATTGTTGGTGGATGGTGAGATTGGTGGGATTGGGCATGGTATGGGGGTCCTGTAAAGCCTGACAACGTCGTTCCTGCGGAGGCAGGGATCCAGTGTGCGATCGCCGCGGTAATGCGTGCAAATTGGACCCCTGCCTGCGCAGGGGCGACGGTTTTTAATTTGGTGGTTGACGCTATTCTAGCGGCTTG
>Ga0265798_10001543_pt1 | contig 35699 bp, 35 predicted proteins | sample P3T30metagenome_FD_192430 | JGI IMG/M metagenome (GOLD analysis project Ga0265798, IMG submission 192430) | Plant litter microbial communities from East Loma Ridge, Irvine, California - P3 T30 | ecosystem: Environmental > Terrestrial > Plant litter > Unclassified | place: USA: California...
GAGGCGAAGACTTTGCCCGGGAAGTGGCGTTTGATTTCATCGTGCACCTGGTTGCTCAAGGTAGTGCGGCTGTCGAGCATGGTCGGCAGGACGCCGAGCAGTTCCAACGAGGGGTTCATGCCCTTGCGGACAATCTTCATCGTTTCCAGCAGCTGCCCGAGGCCTTCCAGCGCGTAGAATTCTGCCTGGACCGGCAGCAGCACGTATTTGGCGGCGATCAAGCCGTTGACGGTGAGCAGGCTCAAGCTCGGCGGACTGTCGATGACGACGTAGTCATAGGCTTCGCCGGAGGCATCGATAGACTGCTTCAAACGGGTGAAACGGCGCTCGGTCTTTGCCAGCTCAACCTCGGTGTTCGCCAGAATGGACGTGGTCGGTGCCAGCCATAAGTTCTTGTGCTCGGTTTTCACCACCACAGAAGCCATGTCGGCCGTGCCGGTAATGACGTCGGTCATCGTTTGGGTCAATTCGGCCTTGTTGATGCCGAGGCCGCTGGTCGCATTGCCCTGCGGGTCGAAATCGACGAGCAAGGTCTTCTTGCCGGCTTTTGCCAGGAAAAATGCCAAGTTAATAGCGGTCGTAGTCTTCCCTACGCCACCTTTTTGATTCGTAACAGCTATGACAGTCGGCACTATGTGTTTTTCCCTATTCTCTTTACGTCTATTGTAGCACGAGCATCATGGCACGAGCAGCCGAAATGCTTCTGCAATAAAAAGAAACTCCCGCAGGAGTTTCTTTCAAGATTTTGCCGTACTATTTGATCGAAGTGATTTCGATTTTGCTGTACTTCTGGCGGTGTCCGTTCACCTTGTGCACACGCTTTTTCGCTTTGTAACGAATCACGTGGACTTTGTCACCCTTGATGAGGTCGTCGACGACCTTCGCGGTAACTTTCACATCTTTGACGGTTGGCGTACCGACGGTTACGTTTTCACCGTCAATGACCAACAGTGCGTCGAGAGTGAGCTCTTTCGTTCCTTCCTGGAGGAGGTCCACCAGTAGGGTCTCTTTTTCGCTGACAACAAATTGTTTGCCACCGATCTTAACGACTGCTTTTGTCATGTTGTTCCTTTAATAAATTAGCAATTCAGTTTTTCATTATAACAGATGAAGGGGTTGATTTCAAGAGGTCGTTCAGAGGGAGCCGACGAACGTTATTATCAAGCGTCGTCTTCTTGGCGCCGCGCGACCGATCGCACCCACAGCCAGGCCGTGCCGATGATCGCCGCGATCAGCAACCACCAGAACCATGGCAGCCCGAGGACGTTGACGCCGTTTTCCGTCATGGCGACCATTTTTTGCGGTGCCGGGTCGCTGAGTTGTGCGGGCGCAGCCGCTTGCGTTGGGGCTGGTGACAACACGCTCGCTTCGGTGCTTGCGGGTGATGCCGCGGAGGCGACAGCATAGGCGATGTCACCGGATACGATTGCCGGCGTCGCGTAGCGAGACGCGGCCGAATACGAAGGCGCTGTAGGTTTTTGCGGTTCGCTTACTGGCTGTGGCGGTTCGACAGGTGCAGGAGGTACGGAAGGTTCGGCCGGCTGCTGCGGAATTGTGGGCGTCGTGGGAGTTGTCGGTTCCGTTGGCGTTGTCGGCGTCGTTGGAGTGGTCGGCGTGCCCGGGTCGGTCGGCGTCGCTATGGCAACAATAATGTCGGCAGCAACCACGACGTCGCTCGCCAAACGAACGTTATCGGTCGCCAACACGTGGAGCGTATACGCCCCTTCCCCATCGGTCGGCGTCGTCAGCGTCAAGACGTCGGCAGCCGTGGTGCCGGCGGTCACGAACACGCCGTCTTTGTAGAGCTCGTACTGGTACGCTGCAATGCCGGACGGATACGTCCCGTTATCGACGGCCGCATTCCACGTCCAGACAATAGATTTCGCATCGAGGGCCAAGACGCCTACGGGAATACCCGCCATGCTTGGCGCCGCAAGCGCAACGACCGATGCGGTGGTCGGCGCGACAAAAGTGTTGCCCGACAAAGACTTCACGCCGTCAACGCCAGCCGATACCCCTTCGCGCAGCAGTGAAAGCGACGGATCGGTAATGGTGACCGTTGCCGTACGCGTCAGGTCGTTATACGTAACGATTGCTCGCCCGCTCAAACGAACGGTGCTTGCCGCCGCGCCGTTATCAACAAGGTAATAATGGTCGGGATTGATAACATCGAGCGGGTCGACGGCGCCGTTATATATAACTGCGAACTGCTGGTTCGTCTCAGTCGTCGCATTAAAGCTGATCGTGGCGACCGGCGCAGTTTGTTCTACGGGTACCGTCGGTTCTGTTGGATCTGTCGGTTCTGCCGGAACGACCGGCCCCGGAGCGCTGGGTGCCGCTTGGGCATGGGCCGGTGATGCCAACGCGATCCCGCTCAAAATCGGAACGGCAAGCAAAAAGAACAATGCATAGTGCAGTCCCCTTTTTACGCTCGCATGCTCCCTCATCGTACCCTCGTGCCCACCACATGTAGTATGTATTGTGGTTAGTATAGCACAAGGATGGCGCGAGAAACGCAGCGTGCGTCTAGTATTGCAGTTGCAGTTGAATGCTGCGCTTGGCAGTATTCAATGAAGCCGCGTCGGGCACCATGACATACAAAGGCGTGCTGCCCATGCTGTAGGTCGTTGCCGTCGTGCCGGTGCCGTCGACGCTCGTCGAAACGACTTTCCATTTCGCCATGTCGTCCAGCTGGTGACGGAACAACGTCGTGATGTCGGCAGCGCCCATGTTCGTTTGGAACGCGCCCTGCATGGACGCAAGCACCTGCTGGTAATTCAGCGCCGTGGTCGGCGAACTCATTTTGTCGATGATGGCCGTAATGACGCGCAATTGGTTCTGTCCGCGGGTGCGGTCGCCGCCTTCAAACGAATGGCGGTCACGGCTGAAAGCCAGCGCCTGTTCGCCGTTCATGTGGTTCTGGCCGGCAACGTAGGAATACTTCCCCGCACTAAAATTGTACTCAGAATAGACGTCCACTCCGCCGAGGGTATCCACCACCTTCACCAGTGAGGAGAAGTTGATGCGAACGTTGTAATTAATATTGATGCCGTACAGGTCGTCCATGGTCGCAACAGAGGTGTCGACGCCGTAAATACCGGCATGCGTCAGCTTGTCCTTGACGCCGGTGGTCCCGTGGAGCTGCACGTAATAGTCACGTGGCGTGTTCACCAAAAGGACGGAATGAGTAACAGGATTAACCACAGCCAATATGTTCACATCGCTCCTGGAGACGGTCGAAATCGCCCCGTACGTGTCGATACCGCTGATATAGACGATGAACGGTTTCGTCACGTCCGTGTTGTTTTTGGCGGCCGTACCGTCGATTTTTACGGTGAATGTTGCGAGCACTTCGAGCTGGTCATACAGGTCGAAATTGGCTTCTTTGAGCAGCTGCAAATACGACGTTTTGAAGACAGCCAGCTGCACGTCGTTGTTCTGCAAGCCCATGGTCATGACGGTCGGGCTGTCGTAATCGCGGGCCGCTGCGTTCGTTTTCGTCGCTGCTTGCGCCTTCACTTCCGGGTTTGCAGTATCGCTGTTCAGGAATGCGACCGACTGCCCTGCCGCATTTAGCTGGGTGTGGCGAGCCTTGAGCGCGACGATCGAATACTCTTCAACGGACTGCGGCGGTTCCTGGATGGAATGCAGGAAATGACTGGCAGAAAATGCAGCCGATGCCAGCAGCACGTTGCCGATGATCATCAGCAAGGAAATGACGCCGAGGACGATGACCTTTTTGAGTGCGACGTTGGCTTTGAACTGGAAGAAGACGATGGCGGCGACAACGAGGGTGAGGACCAGGGAACCGACACCTATGTATTTGCCGGGGATGAGGTTGGAGCTGAACACGGCATAGCCCATCACCAGGTAGCTGGCAGCCAAAAGAATGGCTAAGATCCTAGAAATTTTATGTATTAAATTTTTATTTTGAATTAATTTATCCATCATCGTTACAACCTTTGCTTGGGTCGAAGAAAACTAATAGCTCTTCCGACGTTTGTTCGATTAATAATTAGCACAGCAATAATAACAAATATAAGATTTAAAACATGAAGCAACAAATCGTCTAAATAGTAAAACACTAAAACTACGCTCAATAAAGTGATAAACAAGTAAATCATACGTTTGTGTAGCTGCAATACAACACCATATTTCCTAACGTCATAATACCTATAAATGCTTAACACCAAATAAGCCACAAGCGAGGATAAGGCTGCAGCCCATATACCAATAAAGAAAACCAAAACGATGTTACTTACAAAGTTAATTGCCGCACCAATGATCGTCGTAGTAGCTATCTGCCTCGTATAACCATTCGCTTGATAAACAGCAGAAATAAAATTCTGAACTGCCCTAACCATAACCGCCGCTATCATTACAGGTACATACAAAAATGCACTTGAGAATTCCGCCCCGTGTACCATGAATGGAAAGATAAATGGCATTAGCGCTATGAGCAGCAGCCCGCCACTCCACAGCAGTTTTAAATACTTATTCAATACGTCAGAATACAATGCCGATTTATTTGGTTTTTTGGCATACAACGTAGCCGTTTCTATGAAAGCTTGGAAAAATACGCCAATAATTTGTTCGATAATCATAGAGAACTTGCTTGCCACAGCATAAATACCGTTTGCAGATGCACCAAGGACCACAGCAAGAATCGTTCTGCTTGATGTATTCATTATCCAAAACGATGCACCATCAAGAATAAGAGGAGCGGAATACTTCAAAATTTGCCTTTGTACGATACTCGATGATGAGTGAGGCCGTAGAATTTCATATACTTTTGTTCTTAAAACCATTAACAATGAACCTAAAAACTGAGACGAAATCAATGACACAAGAATTATTTCCACATTGGCATGCAAGACGATGATACCTATGATGCTAATCAAGAAAGATATAATCGTAACAAATATACTAATTAGAACGAAATCCTTCGTTAAACCAAGCCCACGTGTGATCTGAGACATCACACTGAAGCAAACATTAGCCAATACAGCCAAAACCACAAGCTCATAAAAAGGAACGTCTACGAAAAAATCTAACAAAAAAGAAATGGCTATTGCGGCTATCATGACCAAGCACAAAAGCTTCAGTGCGCTATTGATAGCTATCTTGGTTTTTTGCGAATCACCTCTCGCATCAATTAAATGCTTGAAAATACCCATATCAAGCTTTAAGGAAATGATAGGCGCTATTAACGCTATGTATCCTACAACAAGATCAACAGTACCGAAACTTTGAGCGGAAAAATACTTAGTATATACAGGCAACAATAAAAGCGCAGTCAATGCACCTGAAAACTTGTTTATAAACAATAGAACAGTATTTTTTGCTAAATTATCGTGTTTCATCAAGACTATCCTTAAAAAGCGAACTAACCTTTACTGAAATATTTCTATTATATTCCTTCAAGGTGTCTATGTGTTTATCGGTTGTTTTTGTCGCATTTGAAATGCTAGCGACAATATCCTTCGTTCCTTGAAGACCGTCATTATACTTTTCCAAGTGTTCAGGAAAATAATAAGGGACTCCAAGAACTTTCGCCTCCATGAGAACCATACCTTGACCTTCGTAGCGAGAATTCAAAACGAGGCCATCCATGACAGCTAGATACTTGTATGGATTTTTTTTTGCTCCCAAAAAAGTAATACGTTCGTCCAGACCCAATTTACTAACCTGCTTTCGCAAAGATAAATTCAATGATCCGCTGCCTATGATATACAAGTGCACGTCCTTACGTTGTCGTGATATGTACACGAATTTAGAAATCAGTGTGTCTACACCTTTTTGCTCTTCTAGCCTGCCTATCATAGCAAGGTTCAAATTATTATCATCGATTTTTAAATCAGTAATTTCTTCTAAACTTTTCTCTCTGATTTCATCGACGTCAATGACGTTAGGGATTACTATAAATTCTTTATCTTTGAAATCTTTTCTAAAACCATCAAGTACCCCTGACGATACCCCCACAAAAGTATCAAATTTACGCCATTTACTACGCGTAAGCTGCGCCAAAACCCAATACGATAACCTGAGGATAAAGTTTTTTTGCACGGAATGTCTAATATACAAATCGTTATGGATCCAATATATTCGTTTTTTTGCTTTAACTTTTAGCGCATAAGCTGCAGTAATGCTTTGGTATCCATTGAAATCAATGGCGAGATCATATTTTTTGTCTATCAAAATACGTTTGAAAAAGCTATAAAAAGTAAATGGCAAAAAGCGTACGAAATCCATTTGTTTTTTCAGATGTATAATATTTATTTTTTTGGGAAAATTAGCTTCATAAAAATTTTCATTTGAAAACAAATAGAGATCAATTTCGTACTCATCCACATCTATGGTGTTCAGTAGATTAATTAAGGACTTCTGAATCCCCCCAAGTCTTAAGTCTTTTTGGAAAATAGCTATTTTAGGTTTCATTTTTTAGCACCTTCTCATATTTTTTATAGTATGGAAGTCTGAGATCAAGAAGCGCCATGATTTTCTTGATACCAGTTTTATCGTTCCAAGGCTTATTTGGACCAGTATAGTGAATGAAGACTGCATTGAATATTTTATTTAAATTTTGAGTGTAGTTGATTGCGGTAAGATTATACGTTACAGGCAAAATCTTCATCTTCCCCTCAAATACTACATCATAAATATCTTGATCCTGGTTCATACGATTAATAATGAGCTTATCTGTTTTAAATAGGATTTCTACTGCTCCCATTTGGCGCATATAGTCTAAGTTAAACAACATCACACCTGAATTTATCATCTCATTCTTTTGTGCAATAAATAAGCGCGCTTTTTCCTTGTTTTTCGTCATACCCGTAGATCGCCAACTAGGGTACTCTGACACTGCAGCGGCATATTCGTTCTCAATATCTAAAGTCCACAAATACGACATATCATTTACACACACTACATCAGTATCCATATATAGTATTTTTTTCAAATTTGGGAAAATTTCAGCAAACAAGAAACGGCCATAGCCTATGGGTGTTATCTTAGTGTATTTACGTGAAAATAAGCCCTGTAATTTTTCAGCTCTTACAGTATGGAAGTTTATTCTCAGGTTATTGTATCTAAGAGTCAGTGCACTAATGGCAGCTTTATCTTTTTTAGACAGCTCTACAAAAACAAAGTGCGCATTGAGTTTTGACACGTTGTTATTCTCCAAAACAGAAACAAGGGATATGAGTGACTGTTCAACTACATTCTCATCTATGCAATAGGCAATATCAACTTCCTCCATACGCACGGGTGATGAATGTTTGCGTTTATACAAAGAACGTTTCACCGTTAATGCAAAAATTGCTTTTTGCATTATGGAACCGATTCTCAAAATATTTTTGATAGGATTGATAGCCCATTTGCTTCTCTTTTCCTCGTTATAGCTTGAATTCGCGAAGAAACTGCGCAATATACTTTCATAACGTCTTATATGGATACGCTTACCGTTATCATATTTCATTTTATTCTTAAACCACTTGTCATATGTCATTCGTATTTTTGCGCGTTTGAGATATTTCGAAATCTTCCCACGGCGTATAGTTGTAATAGACCCTGTACGTTCCGTAAGAACATAAATAGGATTTCTCTTATCAACAACTATCTCATTGCGAGTATAGTATGCTGCTTGTGCAGCAAACTGAACATCATTTGCCACGAGAGTATCTTGAAAACTTGCGTTTAAGATAGCTTCCTTTCGATAGATTTTAGACCACACGTTAGTTAAACGATAAGAAAGCTCTATTTCATTTATTTTTCCATTAATGAATTTGTTGAATAAATAATGATAATAATCGCAACGGCCAGAACGCGATCCATCCAACTTTTCAGATTTTGGAACGAATAGTACTATATCCGCATTACTATTCACGTAATCGTTCAGTACGTCATTCAAATTCACGGTGAATTTGTCGTCAGAATCCGCAAATATCACCCATTTTCCTCTCGCGTTCTCAAGACCAATTTGTCGAGCATTGCCCGCACCTTTTTTTTTGTTATTTTTAATAAGTCTTACGCATTCGAAGGTACTGATTCTCTGTTTCAAATTATCGAAATCTACACTGTGGTCATCAATTACAATTATCTCTAAATCATCTCTTGATGGTATAGATAATAACAAATTTTCGACGAAACTGCTCGATTCGTGGGTTGGTACAATGATCGAATAGTTTATTTTATGCATTTAGTTTCTCCTTGTGAAAATAATTTAATGCCAAATATTTAATTGCAAATAATAAATATATATTAGAAAAAAAATCACTTCTTTCACCGATAAAAAGAACCAGCAGCAACAGCAGTCCTATCAGCAATAGTTTTTCATCTCTGATTATTAGACTAGACTTTGAGTAAACCAGGAAATAAAGAACATATATAACTAGACCATAGTGCACCATTAAATACAAAAAAGTATTGTCTAAAGCATAGTAAGATTGCTCTATCCCCTTGTCATCAAATCTGTCAGTCGGATATTGATCATTGTTGCCTAATACGTTCAAATAAGAATTATTATCAATACGTAGATTCCAAAGCCTAGGACGACCGGTCAAAGCATCATTTACTGGATTAGGAACTGATGAAGCTGAACCAAACACCAATGCAACCAAAAAACTTGATATAGTTAGAAAAGCAAATGCGTATGGAATTATTTTTCTTACAAATTTCTTCATGCCCTCACGATTGATTGCGGCAAAACCTAAACAAGCAATCCCAGCAACTATAAAACCAGCGGTACTACCCGTTAACAAGCCAAGAACAACTGATACGATAAATAATAATAAGATTATTCTTTTCCGTTCACCAAACAAATAAAGTGCTGAAAGTAAAATGGGCATAAAGAACTTATACGCGACATTAGGGTTATTGAAACCAAGTGAGTAAAGTTGCTGTACGTTTTCCTTGTTATCAAATAATGGCGTATCAACTACGTCTCCTCCATTAATGAAACCGATCGTGTAAAAAATAACGGTCAAACAGTATAGAACCAAGCTCGAATAAAATATATATTTGAATATAGTTCGATCCTTAGTATTTATCAAAATTAATCCAACAGGTAATGATAGAACCATCCCTATATTCTTAGTGGCTATAAGTAATAGAGCACACAGTATAACGACAATTACGAGTTTGAAAGAATTCCCATGTCGGAAATATTCTTTCCTATTACGCCAAATTGACAACAGTGACAAAGAAATTGCAACAACAAGCGCACAATAGGCTAAATTTCTAGAAATTTCTGCGTTACCATCAAGTCCCATCAGCCTAAATGAATTTATATAATTAGATAGATAGAACTGTAATATGCTAAAAAATACAGCACCAAATTCAAGATTAAAAATCTTTTTAATAATCATCTTAACGCTAAGCTTTCATATCTCATGATCTGCATATGCAATATTTTGCATACTTGGATCACGTGAACCAACATAGACGAAAGGTTCATGAACTTTATGCCTCGTCGGGAGTTAAAACATGATCAAATGAACGCGACACGGAATTCTGCCCCAATTCATGCCCTTCTCTGTGACCACTTACCGTGAGAACGGCTTTAACGGTTAGAATAATACATTTTAAATCCATTAACAAACTGACATTTTGAGCATATACTCCATCTAAAGACGATTTCAAACCGTCTCCTAATTCATCCCTACCATTAACTTGAGCCCAGCCTGTAATACCAGGTTTGACTGTATTTGCCCCGTATTGATCTCTGAGATCCAACAGATTTAATTCCTTCAATACAACTGGACGAGGACCTACCATGCTCATATCACCCATTAAAACATTTAAGAGTTGAGGCAATTCATCAATTGATAATTTGCGTAAAATTTTACCAGATTTTGTGATATACGAATGAGAATTTTTAAAAGAACTTGTAGGACTATCATTTGGTGCATCGACGCTCATTGTTCGAAACTTGAGAACGACAAAAGCTTTTCTGTTCTTTCCAGATCTAAGTTGCTTAAAAAGAGCAGGGCCTTTAGAATCTGTTTTTATCCAGATAACAACGATAATCATTGGTACTACAAGAATTAACGAGACAATAATTGCGGCTACAATATCGAGAATTCTTTTAAAGACAAAATTATACATTATTGCGCCGTTCTCCGGTTCTTACGCCGGTTTAATTATCAATCGTATTCTTTGCGTTCTTTTTTTTAACAATTGCTTTTTTAGGCACACTTTTACTAGCATTGTTCTTTTTTATAGTTTTTGGTTTAGTGCTTGCAGAAGTAACAGATTTTTTTGCAGTAGTTTTGCTAATCGAAGGTTTACTACTAGGTTTTTTAATAGCCGAAACTTTTTGCCGAATTAACCGAGGAGTCTTAACGCTTGAAGCGTTATTTTTTTTCTTTTTAGCGATTGTTTTTGTGACGCGTGGTTTTATGGCGTCGCCCTTAACATCGTAGATAAAGAACAACACTAACAATGATACGATAAATCCTGCTGTTGTGGCAATTACAAGCTGTTGTGGTTTATGTACGTTATATGGAGGCTGAGCATTGCTGGCGTTGTCAACAACGCTTAACGTGTCTTTGCCGTACAAGTTAACTGCTTGTTGCTTAAAAGACACAACCGCTTCACGCAAGAAGTTACGGCTCACTTCAGGGTCTTTCGTGCTAACACTAAGTTTTATAACTTCAGTTCCTTTTTCACTACTCGCATCAACAGAACTTACAAATTCATCAAAAGTCATACCTATATGCTGATCATTCATAACCGGTTCAAGCACACGGCGAGATTTAAACAGCTGCACGTAGTTATTAATAGTCGTCGTGTCTTGCGTCGACGTCGAGCTTGAAGGGTTGATGAACAGCAGCGTCGCGTCGCTTTTGTACAGAGGGGTTTGAATGAACGTGTTGTATGCGAGGCCCGCCAACAGTCCTGCCAACGTCAAAGACGCGATCAGCAACCAGTTACGGACATAAAAAGCCATCAGGCGGTACAAATTAATTTCTTGCATAGCAAACACACTCTTCCTCAAATTTACTAAAGCGTACTATATCAGAATATTTAATAAATGTAAAGAATGTTATTTAGTGGTATATTTGCGCTTATGCTTGTTCCGGCAGCCGCACGTCAAAGAACTTTTTAATAAAATACCATGCGCTCACCATAATGCCCGCGACGACCGCCCACCAGTACCACAGAATGCCGAATATGCTCCAGCCGCTCTTCGTCGGCGTCAGCGGCGATGCGGTGGTTACAGGCGAAGCCTTCCCTGCTGCCGCGATCGTGTTGCCCAGTACTGAGATATCGTCACTGGCAGCCATGTCCTGGGTGCTGCGGATGGCTGGCGTTGCCACTTCCGTATCATCACTCGCCTTTGTTTGCAGCGTGAGCGTGGGAGCCTGAATGGTTGGGAGCGGTATGGTTGCCAGGACGGGTGCGTAGTCGAAGGTGAACGGTTTGGTCACCGCATTCCCCAACCCGTCTTGCACGGTCAGGTAGAAGACGTACGTTCCTTCAACTTTCGGGGTGAAGACCGGTTCTTTCGCACTGCGGTCGAACAGTAGCACAGACGGGTTGTCGCTGCCCGCTGTCCAGGAGTAGCCTTGCGTCACGTCATTGCCGTCATCTTTGGCGGTGACGTTCGGCGAGAGCGAGCCGCTTTGTATCAGGCCTCCGCCCTGCACCGTAAGGTCGGGCGCGTCGGTATCAACTGTTACCGTCGCGTCGCGTTCGGTTTGGTTGTTGGCACTGTCAATTACCACGAAACTTATGGTGTACGCGCCGCTCTGCAGTTTGTTGGCCTGGTCGTTCGGCACAAACCAGGTATACGTGAGGCTGTAAGTATTGGCAGCATTTTCTTTGGGAACGCATTCCGCCTGGGACACCCCGTTAATAAGCACTTGGCACGATGCGATGTCATCATCGGTCGCCTCGCCCGTGATCACCACGCTGCGGTTCGCTTCTGACCCGCCGGCCAGCGTTCGGCTGACGTCGAACGACGTAATGACGGGTGCCGGGGTGTTCGGCGGCGGTGGCGTTTCGCCGTTGTCACCGGACGCTTCGTCGCCGCTCGGCTGGGTCTGGGTGTCGCCTGCGGTATCACCCAAAGCAATAATGTTCCCAAATAAAGACTCGGCCTGCGTGGGCCGAGCTGGAAGCGTTGCGTTGAGAATGGTGGCGAACAGGAAGACGAACGAAAGAGCTGAAATTTTCATTCCTCGCAGGGTTGGTATAAACGCATGTCGACGTTTGATAGCTGACCTCCCGGCAGCTCCCGCTGCCTCTTCGTATCCTTTTCACACCTGAGCGATTGCTCCTTGGTGTTTCCATTATACCACTAAAGCTTAGGCCGGCGAAATTTCACCCCTTTCAAGGGCATGAATGCGGCCGTGTTCCAGGCCGTAATAATGGGCGATTTCGTGCCACAAGGTACGCTTGATCTGCTCGTACAATTCGTCGGGCGTGCGCACGACCATCAGAATGGAGCGCTTGAAAAGCGTGATCTTGTCAGGCAGGACGAACGTGTAGCCGGCACCGCGCTGGGTCAGCGGAATGCCCTCGTACAGCCCGAGCAGGATGTTCCCTTCTTTCAGGCCGGATTTTTGGACCTGGTATTCATCCGGGTCGTCGGCATACAGAATCGCCACGTTGTTCAACCCCTTGATATATTCTTGGGGCAGTTCGTCCATGGCACGGCTGATGAGTCGGTCGAAATCTTCGTCGGATAGTTCCATTGCTAGACCAAGTATAGCGTTATTCTTCTGAAAACGTAAGCTTGTCGGGGTCGTTTTTGAAACTGTCGACCAGTTTGTCGAAGCTGGCTTCGAATTCGCTTTCGTCGAAGGTGTCGTCGAGGCTGATCGTGTCGTCTTCGAGGTATTTGTCGAGTTCGCTCACTTCTCCGTCAGACGGCTCAAGCGGCTGCAGTTTTAAATATTCGTAAAAAGAGTGGGTGTTCGCAGGGGTGTTGGTGGTTTTCATGCTTTTTGTTTTTACTTTTGTATGGATGTATTTAAGCATAAATGGCATAAAAAGTCAATAGATATGCAAACGGCCCCGCTGTGCACGGGGCCGTTCCTTAGTGTCTTGCTAGTTCTTCTGCAAGCTGAGGTCGAGCGTCTTGCCTTCGATCGTGGCGGTTTCCGCGTACGAGTACTCCCCTGTCGTGACGCTTCCGGCGAGGGTTTCGGTGGCAATGACGCTGCCGAATTCCGCGATCGTTTGCTGCAGTTCTTCGTCGGTGGTGACGAGGCTGAGGTCGATACGGTCGTCGACGTTCAAGCCGGCGTTCTTACGAGCCGACTGCACGTAGCGGATGATCTCGCGGGCGTAGCCTTCGCGTTTGAGTTCCGGCGTGATCTCGAGGTCGAGTGCCAACGCATCACCCTGAACAACTTTTTTGACGTTCAATTCTTCAGTCAGCACATCTTCGAAGTCGACGAACTCGCCGAGGCTCGGAACGATGACGCTGGCCAATGGTTGGCGGATCTTCATCTTGGCCGCGGCGCGCAAGCTGAGGGCCTGGTTGACGTACTCGCGGACGGTTTCCATGTCTTTGACGACCGGTTCGTTGATGTGTCCGGCTTCCGGCCAATCGGTCAGGTGGACGCTCTCCCCGCCCGTGAGCTTTTGGTAAAGCTCTTCAGACAGGAACGGAACGAACGGCGCGATGGCCTGGCTCAAACGGACCAGGACGTAGTGCAGCGTTTTGTACGCAAGATCTTTGTCGCTGTCGTCTTCCGACTTCCAGAAACGGCGGCGTGAACGGCGGACGAACCAGTTGCTGGCGTCGTCGATGAACGGCAGGATCGGCTTGACGGCGTTCGGAATGTCGTAGGCGTCCATGCTCTTTTCGATGTCTTGAATGAGCTGGTGCACGCGGCTGACGACCCATTGGTCGAGCGGGTTTTTGAGCAGCGCTGAAGGGTCTTCAATCTTTCCGTCGAATTCCCAGCCGTCCACTTCCGCGTACAGCGTGAAGAAGTCGTACATGTTCCAGACCATGCTGAGCTTGCGGGCGACGTCGCCGACTTCTTTGTCTTTGAGCGCGAAGTCTTCACCGGACAGCAGCGGGCTGGAAAGCAGCGTGAAACGCAGGCTGTCGGCACTGTACTGGTCCATCAGCAGGTTCGGGTCGGTGTAGTTGCCCTTGCTTTTGCTCATCTTCAGGCCGTCATTGCCGGCGACGTTGCCGGTGACGATGACGTTCTTGAAGGCGTTATGGCCGAACAGCGCCACGTTGACGGCGTGTACGTAATAGAACCAGGCGCGGACTTGGCCGACGTACTCCACGATGAAGTCGCCAGGGAAATTATCTTCGAACTTTTGAACGTTTTCAAACGGATAATGGAACTGCGCGAACGGCATGGAGCCGGATTCGAACCAGCCGTCGAGGACTTTTTCAATGCGGCGGTACGTGACGCCGTCGATGTCGAAGGTGATGTCATCCACCCACGGGCGGTGGTAATCGTCGAGTTCGACGCCGGACAGTTCTTTCAGCTCGGCGTAGCTGCCGACGACTTTGATGTGTTCGGTGCCGCTTGCGTCGGTCCCCTTCCATACCGGCATGGCGGTCGCCCAGAAGCGGTCGCGTGACAGGTTCCAGTCCGGTGCGGTCTGGATGGTCTTTTCGAAGCGGCCGTGCTTGATGTGGTCCGGGAACCAATTAATGTGTTCGGTGTTTTCTTCGAGCATTTGCTCGCGTTGGCCGTCGATGTCCATGAACCAGCTCGGGTGCGCGCGGTACATCAAACGGTGGCCGGTGCGCGGGTTGTGCGGGTATTCGTGGCGGATGTAATCGATCTTCCAAACGATGCCGGCTTCTTTCAGTTCTTTGGCGATCTGCTTGTTGCTGGCCCAGACTTCTTGTCCGGTCCAGTCGCCTTCGGTATAAATGCCGTATTCGTCCAGCACGTGCACGACGGGAATGCCTTTTTCTTTCGCGAAGATGAAGTCTTCTTCACCGTACGCGGGCGCCAAGTGCACGATGCCTGTACCGGAATCGGTCGTCACGTAATCAGCTGACCAAATTTTGTGCGCGTTTTCGCCGCGGTCGACGAACAACGGCGCGTAGGTTTTGCCGACCAGTTCGCTGCCGGGCAGTTCGCGGAGCACTTCGTAGTCGAGCAATTGGTGCTTTTCGTCGGTGAATACTTTTTCAGCCAGGTCTTTGGCAACAACGAAACGTTCGTCGCCCAGGCGTACTTCGACGTACGTGACGGCTTCGTTGACGGCGAGCGCGCCGTTGGCAGGCAGCGTCCACGGCGTGGTGGTCCATGCCAGGATCGAGTAATCTTCACCGTTCACGTCGAATTTCACGTAGACGCTCGGGTCGGTCACGTTGACGTACGCGCCGGCGTCCATGGTTACTTCGGCCTTGGAAAGCGGTGTCGCCCACTGCGTATCGTACATCAGCACGCGTTCGCCTTCGTAGATCTTCCCCTTTTCATACAGCTCTTTGAATGCCCACCAGACAGATTCCATGTACTCTTTGTCCATGGTTTTGTAGGCGCCCTTGAAGTCGACCCAGCGGCCGATGCGGTCGATGGTGTCTTCCCACAGCGCGGCGTTGCTGACCATACTTTCGCGGGCGGTCGTGATGTAATCGGCCAAGCTGATCTTTTCACCGACTTCGTGGCGGCTGGTAATGCCGAGTTTCTTCTCGACGAAGTTCTCTGCCGGCAGGCCGTGCGTGTCCCATCCCCAGACGCGTTCGACGTGCTTGCCTTTCATGGTTTGGTAGCGCGGCACGGCGTCTTTGACGATGGAACTCAGCAGCGTTCCGTGGTGCGGCACGCCGGTGATGAACGGAGGGCCGTCATAGAAAACGTAGGAATCAGCGACAGGGCGCTGTTCGATCGATTTTTCAAATGTCTTGTGCTCTTTCCAGTAACGGATGATGTCTTTTTCGTATTCCAGGGCGCGGCGTCGGGTATTGGCTTTGTATTTCATCGGGTTGGTCCTTTCGATGCGTGATAAGTGGTCATAGTAAGTTCTTTCAGAAACTGCGAGTCTTGATACGGTTTCACCGATTCGGGTATGGGGACGAAGCCGGTTTCACTGTAAATTTTTTGAAGGAATCCGTCGTGTTCGAACACCGTTGCGGTGATGCGAAGTTCCGGGTCGGTGGTCTCCTGGAAGACGCGGACCAAATGCTTGAGCGCGTCGGCATCGTTGCCATACAGTGCGGCGATATGCTGACGGTCACCCTGTTTGGTACCGAAAAGCAATCCGACGACGGCATCGTTGTCGTCACGGGCTACTTTGTAGAACGCTTCTTTGTTCTGCACGATGCGCGCGATGTACTGTTCGCGCAGCGCTACCCTTTCCGGGTTTTCCATGGCTTGTATGAAAGGTTCGATATCTGCGTTGAGCGCCGTTGCATCCGGCTGGTCACCAGCGACCGCGTAGTGCGTACGCCAATACTCTGCCTGCAGTGCGACCAGTGCGGGCGCTTCTTCAGGGTGCGGCGTATCGATCGTCCAAGTTGTATTTTTTGACATAAAAAAACCCTTCCATCCATCGGAGCCCCGTCAGGGGTGGTACCATCCGATTTCTGAAAAGGAAACCTTTTTCAGCACTTGCTTGATCGCTGTATCGTCGCGTTCGCGTCCGGTTCTACTTGGGTATTGCGCCCGTTCTTCCGGAGACTCGCGGCTGATAACCGCTCAATCGTCTTGTTACTATTGTAGCGCAGTGCGCCCTCCCCTGTAAAGGCGGGGTGTTTTGAGTTCTAGGCGAACAGCGCTTGGCCGAATTTCAAGAAGACGAGCACGACCATCAATGCCAACCATGAGAGGACGATCATCTGGTGATAGCCGCTTACCAGGAAGTTCTGCACTTTTTTGTTCGTGTCAGCTTTCAAGCCGAAAGTATTGAGTTTCAAGTTGTAATGCAGGAAGGCCGAGAACATGATGGTCATGGACGTTGTGACCAGAAGACACCACGGACACAGCACCTGAATGGCATACACGCTGTTAAAGAATAGCCAGTACGCGAAGGCCGTCCCAAGCAGCAATGCGACGGATGCCGCGATCAGGAACCAGCGCGGGAATTTGATGCCGGAAAGACCGAGGACCGCGATGCACATGAGCACTGGGAACGCGATCAAACCGATCAGCATGTTCGGGAAGCCGAAGACGTGCGATTGCCAGCTCTGCATGACGGTCGAACAGTTCAGCACGACGTTGAAACTGCAGGAAAGCACCGTATTCGGGTCTTCCAACACTTTGAACTTGTCGAGGGTCAGGACGAAGGCCGCAATAAGCGCCGCAATGCTGGCGAGCAGCATGAGCCCGAAAATATAAAAACGGGTCTTTTCTTCGCTTTTGCCTTTTTTGAATACTTTATCCAGCATAATAACTCACTTCACTAATGGTTGGTAACGGCACGCCGCGCCACATGTTTTGCGCTTGGCCGTCATCGGAGACGGCAACCATTGTCGGGTATTCGACGATGTCATACGCGCGGCAGAAATCGATGCCTTCCGGTGAGTCCGGTTCCATCGTCTCGATGGTGTGGCCGGTTTGGCGTTCGAAATCACGCAGGAAATCGATCACGGGGCGCGCATGCTCGCTGTCGTCACGGTAAATCAATACGATGCGCACGGTCTTCCCCTACGCCGCTTTCTTCTGTTCGTTGGCAGCTTTGCGCTGTTCAAGAATTTTCACGAAGTCGTCCAGGGTTTTGAAATCTTGGTAGACGCTGGCGAAACGCACGTAGGCGACCTGATTGCGGGACGCGAGTTCGTCCAACACTTTGTCGCCGATTTGCTTAGAGGTAATTTCGTTCTCACCCATCGAATACAAGGCGTTTTCAATTTCGTCGATCATCTCTTCGACTTCGACTTCCGAGTTGAAGAATTTGCCGACGGAACGACGGACGGCGATGCCGAGTTTTTCACGGTCGAACAGCGTCCGGGAACCGTTCTTTTTAATGACGGCCAGGTTCGGCTTTTCAATGCGTTCGTACGTGGTAAAGCGTTTGCCGTCAGGAGTTTCGCGGCGGCGTCGGATCGTGACGCCATCACTGACTTCACGCGATTCGATCACCCTGCTGTCACCGATGTTGATCTGCGCCATGTGCTGTTACTCCTCTGTTTTCTTGTTGCGCTTCTTGCGGCGGCGAAGGAATGCCGGCGTGTCAGATTCGTCTTCTTGTTCAGCCGGTTGCGCCCAGATGTTTTCTTGCGGTTCTTCGTTGAAGATGGCTGCCGCTTCGGAATGGTCAAGGTTCATGTCGACGTCGCTGACGACTTCTTCGGCCATGCGTTCGTTCATCGGTTCGTTGACGGTCGCAGCTGCGGGCTGCTGGTCTTCCGCGGCAGTTTCTTGGAAGTACGCGGAGTCAAAGCCGGTCGCGATGACGGTGATGATGAGTTCGTCTTCGAGCTCAGGCTTGAGCGTCGCACCGAAGATGATGTTCGCGTCCGGAGAGACGGCGCTGGTGATGATCTCAGCCGCTTCCTGGATTTCCGACATGCTCATGTCGTATCCGCCGGTGACGTTGAACAGGACGCCCTTGGCGCCGTCGATCGACACTTCGATGAGCGGCGATTCGATGGCCTGCTGCGCAGCTTGCGCGGCACGGCTGTCACCTGAAGCGCGGCCGATACCCATGAGGGCTGAACCGGCATTGCTCATGATGGCTTTCACGTCGGCGAAGTCGAGGTTGATGAGCCCGTGTTCGGTAATGAGTTCTGAGATGCCTTGGACACCTTGGCGAAGCACGTCGTCAGCGATCTTGAAGGTTTCAAGCAGCGGCGTGCGACGGTCGATCGTCTGGAGCAGACGGTCGTTCGGAATGGTAATGAGGGTGTCGACTTCACGGCGGAGCTGGCTGATTGCCCAGTCGGCGTTCTGACGGCGTTTTTCACCTTCGAAGCTGAAAGGCTTGGTCGCGACACCGACGACGAGGATACCGAGTTCACGGGCGACGTCAGCGACGACGTGGCCGGCACCTGAGCCGGTACCGCCGCCGGCACCGATAGTCACGAAGACCATGTCCGCGCCGGTCAGCGCTTCTTTGATCTCGTCGCGTGATTCGTTGGCAGCAGCTTCACCGACCGAAGGGTCAGCGCCGGCACCGAGGCCGCCGGTCGTGCTGTGACCGAGGTGGATTTTGATGTCCGCCCTTGAGTTGTGGAGTGCCTGCGCATCCGTGTTCATCGCGATGAATTGCACGCCGGAAAGCCCGGCATCTTTCATGCGGTTCACAGCAGATCCACCTGCACCGCCGACGCCTACCACTTTGATGCTGGCAAACGTCTGTATATCACTTGGCTTTACTTCAGGCATGTCGTCCCTATCTCCTCAGTCTATGTGCTTCTTTTGTCTTATTTCAGTATACCATTTCGCCCCGCTTAAGAAAGGGGTCGATAAAAGGCCGGTCCGCTACGCTTTGAAGCGAGCAAACAACTTCGAAACGAAGCCTTGGGCGTCTTTGATCGAGTGGCTTGATTTCTTCGTGTTCGCGCCGCTTGCAGCACGTTCGGCATCGATCAGCATCAAGCCGATAGCCGTAGCGAATTCGGGTTTTTCGATGTTGTCCGCGACGCCGCCGTAGCCGGTCGGTTTGCCGATGCGGGCAGCGAGGCCCAAGAATTGCTTGGCGTATTCCACGATGTGCTTCAATTGCGCGCCACCGCCGGTCAGTACGACGCCGCTCGGCAATTTGCCGGCGCGTCCGGCCTTCTTCAGCAGCACTTGGACGGCTTCAAAAATTTCTTCCAGGCGGGCTTCGACGATTTCATCGATGTCGCTGGTTTGGAATGTCAGCACTTCCCCGTCGTGTTTGACGTTGACGGTCGTATCCACGCCGCGTGCGACGGCCGAAGCGTGTTCGAGTTTGATCTTCTCGGCAACTTCGGGATCGGTCTTAAGGCCGATAGCGAGATCATTCGTGATGCTGGTGCCGCCGATCGGAACGACGCCGGTAAATTGCAGATCACCCTCTTCGTAGATAACGACGCTGGTCGTTGCACCGCCAAGATCGATGACCGCGACGCCGTTTTCAAGCTGCTGTTCGCCCAGGACGGCGCGGGCGGCGGCGATGCCGGTCGTCACGACGACGTGCGGCTGCACTTTGGCGGTTTCGGCTGCTTTCTGCACGTTTACCAAATACGGAGTCAACGCGGAAATGACGTGCGCGTCGATTTCAAGGCGCGTACCGGTCATGCCGATCGGGTCTTTGATATTGTCTTGCCCGTCAAGCTTGTACGCGTGCGGGATGACGTCGAGAATTTCACGGTTAGCTGGGATCTTGCCCAGCGTGGCGACATCTTCGATGCGCATCAGGTCGTCACGCGTAATTTCGTGGTCGGCAGCACCGACGGCAACCATGCCGTCCGCGTGCGTGCTCAAGATGTGCGCGCCATTGACGCTGATCGTCGCGGCGTCCACCTGGTAGCCGCTCATGCGTTCCGCTTCGCCGAGCGCGTCGTCAATCGCCTGCGCAGGGCCATTCAAGTTAACGACAACGCCTTTGCGCATGCCGCTGTTGGGAGCTTTTCCGACGCCAACGATAGTTGGAACGCCCGTTGACCCGTCGATGTGTGCCACTACGGTCCTGACAGTTGTGGTACCAATGTCAATTCCTACGGCGTAAGTAGAGCCTTCTTGCATGAAGCTTAGTATAGCGCTTACGCCTGTTGTTGCAAAGTCATAAACCGCGCAAAGTACGAAATGGCGAGGAAATGACTACAGTTGCGTCAGAATTTCAGCGCCGTCTTCAGTAATCAGCACGGTGTGTTCGAAATGCGCGGCCAAGCTGCCGTCACGGGTGGAAATCGTCCAACCGTCGTCTTCCTGCTTGATGCGTTCGCCCCCAAGCGTTGCCATCGGTTCGATCGCGATCGTATCGCCGGGCGTCAGCAGTACGCCGGTCCCCTTGCGGCCGTAATTCGGCACGTCAGGAGGCATATGCATTTCATGGCCCACGCCGTGGCCGACCAGATCGCGGACGATGCCGAGCTTGGCGTCTTTCAGCACTTTTTCAACCGCGGCGCCGATGTCGCCGGTTTTCACCGGACCCTTGATGGCATCGATACCCGCATACAGGCTTCGTTCGGTCGCGTTAATCAGATGTTTCTGAATGCCGTTCGGTTCATCGCCGACGACCATGGTGAAGGCGCTGTCCGTCTTCATGTCTTTATACGCAATAACCAGGTCGAAGCTGACGACGTCGCCCTTTTGCAGGACGTAATCGGTCGGAATGCTGTGTACGATCTGTTCATTGGTCGAGATGCAAATAGCAGCCGGGAATTCGACTTCCGGTGTTTTGTAGGTGGCAATTGCGCCGTGGCGCATAATTTCTTTGTCCACCCAGGCATCGAGTTCTTTTTCGCTGACGCCGGGTTTCACCTGCGCGCGCAAATCACGAAAAATCGTCGCGAGGATCTTGCCGCATTCGCGCATCGCTTCGAGTTCTGCCGGTGTTTTTTCTCTTCCTATCATGCTGCGATCTCTCTTGAAGTTAATTCTGTCACGACGCGGTCGTGGACTTGCCCGACGGTACCGTTGCCGTCAATGTGGACGACCGGGACGTTCTGCTCCGTGAAGTAGTTCAGAATCGGGTACATCTCTTGGCGGTAAATGTTCAGGCGTTGGTCAATGGCTTCCGGCGTGTCGTCGGCGCGGCCGCGAATTGCCAAACGGTTCAGCAATTCTTCACGCGGCACTTCCAGCACGACGACGAGTTTCACGTCGCGTCCATGGTGCGGCTGGCTGTCGATCAGCCATTTTGCCTGCTCCAACTGACGTGGGAATCCGTCCAGAATAAGCTGGTCGATGTTTGCGGCGTTCGTAATGGCGTCGCCCATAATTTTTGTTATCGCCTCGTGCGGCACCATGTTGCCCTCGTGCATAATATGCAGCAGTTCAACGTCTTTGGTGTCACGCAACAGTTGTCCGGCAGACAGCCAGCGCCAGCCCATGCGAGCCGCCAGAATTTGTCCTTGGACGCTTTTTCCTGCCCCTGCAGGTCCGAAAAATACAATCATGTCTCTAGTGTATAGGGCGGTTAGAGATTCGCCAATGATTCTTTGACGAGTCGCGCGATAGTCGCGCCGTCAGCGCTGTTGCCAAGTTGGCTTTTGACCGCGCCGATCACCTGCCCCATCATTGCCGGGCCATTGGCACCGGTCGCGACGATCGCTTCGTCGACGGCAGATTTGATTTCGTCTTCAGATACTTGTTCGGGCAAGTACTTTTCAAGCACTTTCGATTCGGCACGTTCGGCTTGCGCCAATTCGGAACGTTCCGCACCATCGTAAATAGCCGCGCTTTCGGCGCGTTTCTTCACTTCGCGGACCAGTACCTTTTCGATTTCTTCGTCAGAAAGGCCTTCATCGCGTTTTCTCTGCGCTACTTCTTCGTTCAGAAGTGCGGCTTTGAAATCGCGCAATACGCTCGCAGTAAAACGATCGCCGCTCAAAAGAGCGGCTTTAATATCGTTATCAAATTGTGCTTTTAAAGCCATGAACTATTTTAGGCCTAAACGGGCTTTGTTTAGTTTGTCAGCTTTGCGCTCTTTGCGAATGATCGCTTTTGCGCGGCGTTCAGGCTTGCTGAGTGGCTTTGAGAATCGCATTGAAGCTTTGGCTTCTGCGAGTACGCCGCTCTGCAAAACCTTTCGGTTGAAACGACGAATGATGTTTTCGTTCGCTTCGCGTTCGTCTTTACGTGTTACTTGTACCATATGCGATGTATTGTAACAGATCTAAGGTGTTCAAGCAAGTTCCAAGTGCAGTAATTGCCCTTCGACGTTGCGACGGCCGTTCCATTCATTGATATCAACCGTATACCAGACCGTCACGTGCTCACCCGGCTCGACGAAAAAACGCTCCGGCGCGTTGAACGCGATCATGTCGATGTTCTTTCCGTCCAACTGCAGCGTAAGCTTCACGTGCTGCCCGTCCGCACCCATGGTGCGCTTATTCGTTACCAGCACATCGTTAGTCTTCAATATCGGTTGCGGGTTGCCGCTCCCGAACGGCTCAAGGTCGGCTAATGACGCGACCAGTTCTTCGGTCAGGTCGTGGAATACCGCGTCGCCATCAGCTTTCGGCAATAATAATGCGGGCTGATTGAACAGGTCTTTGCTGCGGTAGAATTCGTTGACGCGCTTCCTAAAGGCGTCGATGTTGGCTGTCGGCAAGGTGACGCCGGCAGCCAGCTTGTGTCCCCCGCCTTTCGTAATGATATCGTCAGACGCACGAATCGCATCAGCAGCACTGAAATCGCCGTAACTGCGGGCAGAGCCTTTGGCTTCCTCACCCATTTCTTCTAATACATAGGTAGGTTTTTTGTATTTTTCCAATAATTTTGCGGCCACGATCCCCACGATCCCGTGGTTCCAGCCCGGCGCGCTGACCACCAACACCGGCAAGTCAATATATTCTTCGGCCTGAATAATTGCCGCTTTCAATATTTCGTCCTGTTCGGCGCGGCGCGCTTTGTTCATGGCATCCAAATGGTTCGCGATGTCGAGGCCTTTGATCGGGTCGGTCTCCGTCAGCAGATCCAATGAATACTGCGCCGTTTCCATGCGCCCCGATGCGTTCATGCGTGGCCCCAGGCCGAAGCCGAGGCTGCGGGCATTCACTTCCGACGGCTTGACGCCGGCGACCGCCATCAACGCCTTCAGGCCTGGACGGCGCGTTTGCGACAATACCTTCAACCCCCAATACACATGGGTACGGTTCTCATCCGTCAATGTGACGACGTCGCAAACCGTTCCCAGCGCCACCAAATCGAGCAGCCATTTTTCTTGGCCAATCGGCAGCCCGGGCAATACCGTCTGCAGCGCCTGCACCAGCTTGAAGGCGACGCCCACGCCGGGTATATCCAAGAACGGATACAGCGTCTTGTCCGCATCAGGCTTGCGAATGAATTTTTCGTAGGAATCAGGATAATCGTGTAGCAAGCGTTTCGGGTTGACGACGCCGATTGCGGGCGGCTGTTCCGGTGCCACGTTGTGGTGATCAGTCACGATGACGTCGACGCCCAACTCTTTGGCGCGAATAATTTCTTTATGGCTCAAACTGCCGCAGTCGACGGTCACGATCAGTTCGGCGCCGTCCGCCGCGATGCGCTCCACCGCGTCTACTGTCAGGCCATAGCCTTCGACGAAGCGGTTCGGAATGAACGCTTTCACGTGTTTGAAGCCGAAACTCTTGAAGGCATCGATCAATACGGTCGTCGCCGTCAGGCCATCAATGTCATAGTCACCGTATATGGTGATCTTTTCTTGTTTCTTGTGTGCTTCAGCCAAGCGGTCCACAACTTGACGCATGTCAGGCAAAAGGAAAGGATCGTGCCGTGCGTCATAGTTCGGCGACAAAAAAAGGGCCCGTTTGTCGGGCGTAATTCCTCTTTTCGTTAAGATGTCTTCAATCAGTGACACGCCAGATCCTTCTGAACCTTTCAAGCCTTAGGCCTGCGGCGACGTGCGCTTCGGACGGGACGCCTGCTGCTGCGATTTGATGACGATGCTTTGGAGCTCCTTAAAAATCGGGAACTGCTTGTTCGTCGCGTAAATCTTGGTATTGCCCTGTTTTTCGCTGGTCAGGAATCCGACCTTTTCAAGCCGCTTCAATTCGCGCTGAATGTTCCCCGGGTCTTCCTTGATGAGTTTCGCAAGGCCGCGAACGTGCGTGCGGAAATCAGGATACTTGGCGTACACCACCACAATTTTTCGTCTCACCCGAGATGTAATAAATACGTCTAACATGTATCCCCTTGTTCGTCACACAGCAATTTAATCGTTGATTATTATTCTACACTTTTCAGACCCGTGCGGTCAACACGGTCAGCGCCAATTCAACACGATTTTGTTAATTTTCGCGATTGTTTCCTCATGCGTTGGCAGCTCATTCACATTGTAGTAATGGTTCGTATCGAGGTAATTCTCTTTCACGTCCAAGATGTGCAGCTCGTCGGCGATCATGTGCAGCTTGTCGACCGATTCCACCGACGCGACCGGCGTGGCGATCACCAAACGGCTGTAACGGATCGGTTTGAGGAATTGGAGCGCCGCGTCCAGCACCGCGCTGTTTTTCAAGCCGTCGTCCACCAGAATCACGACGTGGTCGCGCAGCATTTCGGAACTGATCAGCCCGCCGTCGCCCAGCAATCGGTTGATGCGCTGAAAAGCTTCGCGCTTCTGTTCTTCCAAATAGCCGTGGTATTCGCTGGTATATTCATCGATTTCGCCGGCGGAGAATTCGCTGTTATAGCTGAAATCACCATTTTGAGAGATGGCGCCGAACGTCTGCGATTCGCCCGGCACGTCGATCTGTTCGACCAGAAGGAGCGTCAGCACGCTGTGCAGCGCCGACGCGATCTGCTCGCCCACGAGCACGCCGCCGTCGCTCAGAGACACGACCGCGCAGTTTTCATAGCGATAGCGCTCGAACAGCTCGACCGCGAGCTTGATGCCGGCCTGTTCTCGACTCTCAAAATACATATGCTTATTCTAACATGGCAAATCCGATTCGAAAGCGCTCGTGATCGGCGTTATACTGGATACATGCATTTTTATGAGGTGGCTCCCCTTCGGATTGTTCGTGCTGGCAGCGCGACGTTTACGTATTCTTCCGAAACGCCGCTGAAAACCGGCCAAATCGTCACGATTGAAGTCGGGAAGAAAAACCTTGTCGGGCTGATCATGGCAAATGTCGACGAACCGTCGTACGCAACCAAACCGATCGTCGGCATCATCGAAGAAACGCCGATGCCGTACCCGCTGCTGCAGCTGGCGACCTGGCTTTCCAGCTACTACACCACGCCGCTCGCAACCGTCCTGCAAACGCTGCTGCCACGCGGCCTCGACAAAACCCGCCGCGCACGCCCGCAGCAAGTCCACACCTCTTCTCGAAACCGAACAAATATTGTGTTCAATGAAGATCAGGAACGTGCAATAACAGAGGTGATGCAAGTACCCGATGGTACTATATTACTGCAAGGCGTTACCGGTTCCGGCAAGACGGAAGTGTACAAAGAGATCGCCCGACGCACGGTCAAAGCCGGCAATTCAGTCATCGTCCTGGTGCCCGAAATCAGCCTAACCAGCCAGATCATCGGCGAATTCCTGCATGATTTCCCAGACGTTATCGTCACCCATTCGCATATGACGGAAGCCGAACGCCACACCGCGTGGAAGCGCGTCCTCGAGTCATCTTTGCCGCAGCTCGTTATCGGCCCGCGTTCGGCATTGTTTATGCCGGTGCCGAATGTGGGCGCCGTCATTATCGACGAGGCTCATGAACCTAGCTACAAACAGGAGCAGGCACCCCGTTATTCTGCCATTCGGGCCGCGACGATGCTCGGCAAATTCTCTGGTGCTCGCATCATACTGGGGAGCGCCACGCCGTCCATCACCGACCGTTTCCTCGCCGAGGCCGCCCAACGCCCGATCATTCGGCTGGACCGTTCCGCCCGCACCAACGCCCAGGCACCTGTCGTCACCGTCGTTGACATGACCAAGCGCGAATCATTCAAACACCACCGCTTCGTCTCCGACCAACTGATCGCCAGCATCGAAAAGAATCTGGAAGCCAAAAAGCAGACGCTTATTTTCCATAACCGCCGCGGCAGTGCCGCCACGACGTTGTGTGAGAACTGCGGCTGGACGGCCCTGTGCCCGAACTGTTTCGTACCGCTCACCTTGCACGCCGACACGTACAATCTGTCGTGTCACATGTGCGGCCACCAGGAAAAGGTACCGACGCACTGCCCTGTTTGCCAATCCGCCGACATCATCCACAAAGGCATCGGTACCAAACTGATCGAATCCGAACTGCACAAATTATTTCCAAAAGCACGTGTCGCTCGTTTCGACTCGGACAACAAGACGGATGAAACCGTCAATTCGCTGTACGACGACCTCTACAAAGGAGTGATCGATATCGCCATTGGCACCCAAGTCGTCGCCAAAGGCCTCGACCTGCCGAACCTGCGCACCGTCGGCGTCATTCAAGCCGACAGCGGCTTATCACTGCCCGATTACGCCGCCAGCGAACGCGCCTTCCAGCTGCTCGCCCAGGTTATCGGCCGCGTGGGCCGCGACGAGCATGCCAGCGAGGTCGTCGTGCAAACCTATCAGCCGACCCACCCGGCCGTCCAATTCGGTTTGGCTCAGGATTACGAATCGTTCTATCCTTACGCGCTGGCGCTGCGCAAAAAATCGTACTTCCCGCCGTATACGTACCTGCTCAAATTAACGACCGTCTACAAAACGGAACAAGCCGCCGTCCGCGCTGCCCGTACGTTGGCGCGCGAGTTAAAAAATGTGCTCAATCCGGACGTACGCCTGCTCGGCCCAACCCCGGCCTTTTACGAACGCCAACATGATACCTACCGCTGGCAACTCATCTTGAAAAGCCCGAAGCGCGAATATCTGATCGATGCCCTGAAGCACGTACCGCCGACGCACTGGCAAACCGAACTCGACCCGCAGTCACTCCTCTAGAAGGCGGCGCTTTCTTTATCACCCCTGTTGTTACGGTTGTTCCGTCGACTGCTCTGTTGTATAATGACGGGAATGACAAAAGACGACATCATCACCCTGCCCAACCCGCATCTTCGCGAAAAATCAGTCCGTATCCGCGAAATCAACGACGACGTTTTGAAGCTCGTGAATGACATGACCGAGGCGGCCATCGACTGGGAAAATTCCCGTCCGCACGAAATCAGCGCTGCGCTCGCAGCCGTGCAGCTCGATCGTTTGGACCGCGTCGTCGTCGTGCGCAGCGACTTCGATGACAAAGAAGAAAAAGGCTTCACCGCCCTTATCAACCCGGAGATCGTCAAATATGAAGGCGCGCTCGTATCTGATTACGAAGGCTGCCTCAGCGTCAGCAACGTCTACGGCAAAGTGCCGCGCTACAACAAGGTTCGCGTCAAAGCCATCAACATCCAAGGCGAAGAAGTCCGCTTCAAAGCCGAAGGGTTCCTGGCCCGCGTCCTGCAGCACGAAATCGACCACACCCAAGGCGTCGTGTTCATCGACCACATCAAAGAACAATCTGATGCGTTCTATACTCTTGACGAGAAAGGCGAGCTCCAACCGCTCGATTACGACGAACATGTCAAAGACAATCGTATTCTTTGGGACTGACACCTTCAGCGCCGCCGCGCTGCGCAGCCTGATTGACGCCGGATATACAATCGGTGCCGTCGTCACTAAACCCGACAGCAAATCCGGCCGGGGCCACAAGCTCGCCGCGCCGCTGGTGAAAGAAATCGCGCTGGAACACGATATCAAGATACTGCAGCCGACTAAACTGCTCGACATCATCCCCGACATTGAAGCCCTCGGTGACGTCACCGAACGCATCGGCGTGCTTTCCAGCTACGGCCGTATCGTGCCGCAGGCCGTTATCGACCTGTTCCACCCGGGCATTATCAACATCCACCCGTCGCTGCTGCCGCTGTATCGCGGCCCGTCCCCTATTGAAACCGCCATCGTGAACGGCGACGAACGTACCGGCGTTTCGATCATGAAACTGTCCGCCGAAATGGACGCCGGCCCAGTGTACGCGCAGGAAGTGTACCCGCTCGACGGCACTGAAACCGCACCGCAGCTGTACGACACGCTGTCCGCGCTCGGCGGCCGCATGCTGGTGGAAACACTGCCGGAAATCATCAAAGGCAACCTGTTGCCGTCCCCGCAGCAAAACGCCGCTATCTACTGCTATTTGTTAAAGAAGGAAGACGGCGTCCTCAATACCGCAGAACTGACCGCGATTGAAGCCGAACGACGCGTCCGCGCCTATGTCGCGTTCCCGAAGACGAAAATCGTCCTCAACCCAGAGACTGACGATATCGCGATTCTCGTTGTCACCAAGGCGCACGTACTTTCTTCTGACGAAGAAAAAGACGACAAACAACTTGTCGTCCCGTTCAAAAATAATTCGTTCCTCGTCGTTGACGAGCTGATCGGCCCGAGCGGCAAGCGCATGTCGGGCGCCGCCTTCAAAAACGGCTACGCCGCCTGAGGCGGATTGGCGTTCATGCCGAGGATCGCGTCGCGATTGGCGATAATTTCCTGTTTGATCTGGTTCAGCGTTAGCGCGACCACGTCACGGTAATCAGGACGGTTCACTTCCAACCACTTCGTTGCGGCATACTCGCCTTTTAAGGTCATGTCGCCGGCTGGCAGACTGCTGGCCTGCATCAGACGCTGGAATACTTCGTCGGCTTCATAGTTCGGCGTGTTCGCCGCGAGCCAATTGTTAACGGCGTCTTCTTTGCGGTCAATGATCGATTCGAACTCTTCGAGCTGCGCATCGGTCATGCCTTCGCTCAAACGAATGCCTACTTGGTATTCAAGTTGGTCGTAGGTGTGTTGAAGAAACGGGGTTTTCTGGTCGTCCGGGAGCGCTGCCAAACCGACGTCGGCGAGAAATTGATCATCTAATTGAAACATGTCATATTTTCCTTTTCACTCATTATAACAGATAACGCTCTGTGAAAAAAAGCGCCCGTTGCGGGGCGCTTTTTCTTACTTGTACGTGTCGAGATTCGCGGCGATATCTTTCTTAATCGCGGCGATTTTTTCCGGCAGGTCCGGATTCTTTTTCTGCAGCCATGCCATAGATGCGTACACCTTGTCAGCAGGAACATGCTCTGGGTCTTCGTCATAGCCTTCAGCGAGCTGCTGATACGCAATCGTGTCTTGATATGCCGGATCGTTTTCAGACAGCCAGTGTTCGATGACTTCCTGGTTGCCGTTGATGATCTGTTCGTATTCTTCAACTTCTTCATCGCTCAGGCCGTCGAGCACGACTTCCCCTGCTCGCATGCTCAAGTCATTCAAGATGCGCTGCTGCGCTTCAGCCGAAAAATCTTTGGCGCCCAATTCTTCAATCGTCTCTTGTTCGTTCATATCACCTCCAGGCGTTATTTAAGTGCGTTGATTTCGTCTCGCAGGCCGTCCGGAAGAAGTCCGGAATGTGACAGCCAGACACTGCCGTCAGCGCCGCCGCGCAGATCGTTCGGATATTTCGCGAGCCATTCTTGCGCATGCGCGTTCCACGCGTCAGTCGGATGTTCGACGCCAAGCCGTTGCAACAAGGCGATGCCGCCTTCGCCGCTTTGTGCTTCCAGCGGGGCCGGCGCAGCTTCAACCGCACTCGTGTCAGGCGTTGCCGTTTCGTGATGTCCGCCACCGTTCGACATGCCGGTTTCAGTGTGGCCGCCATGGCCGCCCGTCATCATTGCATCGCCGGCGTGTGAAAGCGTGTGGCTAATTTCGGTGACGAGCAAGCCAATGCCCGCAAGACCCGCAATACCGATAGCTGCGCGGCCGGCTATGAGCGTGCGTCGGTTCTTTTTGCGTCGCGCTTCCGTTTCTTCGGGGCTCATTTCATCGGTGATGCCATGATTGATCGTCGCTTCGCCAACGCGGTGGCCTTTGATTGTCCATTGCGCGCCCATCCATGCGTAGGTATAGGACAGCTTCTGTTTGAGGCTGTTATCTTTCCACCACTTTTTCGCTTTTGCGAAGCGGCTTTCTTTCTTTTCCGCTTCAGGGTCCATAATGTCGCTTTGCAGAACGTTGCTTTGGCTTCCGTCAGCGTATTGGACGAGTTGGTACAAGTGACCGTTCTCACCCATGAAGGACTCGCCGATCAGATCGACTGGCTCGCCGTTATACCTATGTTTTTTCGGCGTTTCGTCAGGTTCGGATTCCGCTTCGGGTGCTTCGTTCCCTGCTTCGAGGGTTTCGTCGCTCAATACAAGTTCTTCTTCCGAGAGAGGGAAAACATCGCCCGCAGCGTTTACTACCGTGTACTTCCACGTGCCTTCTTCCAGGCTTGGTTCGCCCTGGATAAAGACTTCCGACCGGCCTTTTCCATCATCCCCTATTTTCATAAATACTTCATCGCCCTCAGCATACTTCGGTTCGCCGGCGGCTTCCGTTTCTTGGGAAACAGCTTCCAACGTTTCAGGTGCGTCCTGTGCGGGTTCTTCGTCCGCTTCGGCTTCAGCCGTCACCTCGGTGACAACAGGTGTCGCAACGGCTTCACCGTGGAGGCGTCGTTGCTGTTTGACGGCAAGGTCGATCAGGCCGTCGAAGTTCGCAACCATTTCATCGTACGTTTCATCACTCATGTCGACGCCGTTGTTTGGGTTCGTCACGTATTCCATAACGGTGTGGCGCATCGCCGTTTTGACGTCTTCGACGCCTGCGGCGTTGTCGGCGATCTCAGCCAATGCGGCTTCACGGGCCAATTCCGGAATGGACATAAGTTCGTATCGTTCTGCCAGCGTCTTTCGTACTTCTTCAGAAGCCGCCCTGTCACCAAGCGTCTCCGCCCGTGCCGCTTCTGCCCGCAACTCGCCTACTTCCATGGCGTCATACTGAGGCGTTTCAGAAACGGGCTGTTCGGTAATGCCGTTCACTTTGTCGTAGTAGTCTAACGGCTGCTCGTCGACGGGGCCGTTCTGTTCGGCATACTCTTCGGCAGTCGCGAACTTGCCGGTTTCGGTATTCTTATAATAATCTCCATCGCGAACGATACCGCCAGAAGGGCGCTGTGCGTGGTATGAGTCATGCGAATACTCGCCCCTGTTCAAAGGACCGGTAAAGGTATCGTACTTGCCGAAAGCGACGTCTTTTTCATGTTTTGCTTTCGCGGCAACGTACTCGGCATCAAGCGATGCTCTCAGTTTTGCGTAATCCGCGTCAAGTTGAGCTTTTTCGTCCTGCTCGGTACTGACGACGCCAGATGGTAACAGTGTTTCCGACATGTGTGTTCCTTTTGTTTTTTTGTTTTTACGCTACGTGAACGTAGTTTTTCTGTTTCCAGATTAGCACAAGCGAATTATTTCAACAACTTTCCCCTAAAGGAAAACTCGAACGCTTAGAGCGTTCGAGTGACCATTTCGCGGGTGAAGAATTCGAGCTTGTCGCCGACTTCCAACGCAAGTTTGCGGTGCGTCTTGAGGTTGAATCCGCACATGTCGCCTTCGAAGACTTCACGGGATTCGACTTTTTCGCGCTGCAAGCTGGTAATTTCAGCTTCGCCGAGCAGTTCATCGCCGCGGGTCGCGCGAACGAGCACGTTCGGAACAACCTTGCCACTGGTAACCTGGCCGCCGGCAATGACCTGTTCCTTCAAGGTGCGGAAGACGCCCTTGACGGTCAGCGTGCCGGTCACAGTTTCGACGACTTCAGGCGCGAGGAGCGCTTCCATCGAGTTCTTGGCGTCATCGAGCAGTTCGTAGATGACGCGATACAGGCGTACTTCGGTGCGTTCGCGGGTCGCGAGGCGTTTGACGGCCGGCGGGAGTTCGATGTTGAATCCGTAAATGACGGTATTGCCGTCAGCGGCCAGACGAATGTCGTTTTCGGTGATGTTACCGACGCCGCTACTGACGACGTGCAAGTTGACTTGTCCGCCGGTTTCGATCAGACGGAGGCTGTCCATGACGGAGGTCAATGAACCTTGGACGTCCGCTTTGACGATGACGTTGAAATCAGGTGTTTCGCTCTTCTGCGTCATGAGACGGAGCATGTCGGCACCGGTGACGTTGGTACTGGCAGCGTTGCGCTCGTTTTCAAGCTTGGCAGCGGCAATACGGATACGGGCTTCTTTTTCAGTCTTGTAGACTTCGAAGCTGTCGCCGAACTGCGGAATTTCTTTGAATCCAGTGATGGTCGCAGGCGTTGACGGGCCGGCTTCTTTGATCGGCTTGTTGTTGAAGTCGAGCAACGTACGGACTTTGCCGTAAGCGGTGCCGGCGACGAGGAACGAACCTTGTTTCAGCATGCCCTGTTCGACCAAGAGGCCGACAACGGCGCCGCGGCCGGTTTCCATGTGCGCTTCGATGACGAGGCCTTCAGCCGGCGTATCGATGTCCGCTTTGAGTTCTTCGAGGTCAGCGACCAAGAGGACGGTGTCGAGCAATTCGTCGATGCCGGTGCCGGTTTTGGCACTGACTTCCACCATGGGAACGTCACCGCGCCACTGCGTGTCGTCTGAAATAATTTGTTGTTCAGCCAACTGGCCCTTTACGAGGCCGGGGTTAGCAGTTTCTTTGTCCATCTTGTTGATGGCAACGACGATTTTGGCGTTTGCAGATCGGGCGAAGCGGATGGCTTCGATAGTCTGCGGCTTGACGCCGTCGTCAGCAGCGACGACGATAATAACGACGTCGGTGAGGGCCGCACCGTGCTGGCGCAGGGCAGCAAAGGCTTCATGGCCAGGGGTGTCGAGCAACGTGATCGAACGGTCTTTGCGGACGGTTTGATACGCGCTAATGTGCTGAGTGATGCCGCCGGCTTCGCCTTCCACGACCTTTTGGCCGAGAATGGCATCCAGGAGGCTTGTTTTTCCGTGGTCGACGTGGCCCATGACGGCAACGATCGGCGGACGGTCAACGGCGTTGTCGCTGAGTGCATGCACTTTGCGTTCAGGGCCGGCACCTTCGGTTGACTTCTTTTCCAGTTCGACGTCGAGGCCGAGTTCTTCAACGATGATCGTTGCGGTTTCGAAGTCAATGCGCTGGTTGATGGTAGCGGCGATGCCGTTTTTGAACAGCTCACCGATAAGCGTCGTAACCGGGAGGTTCAGGGTTTCAGCCAGTTCGCCAACGGTTACTGAATCGGCGATAATGAGGACTTTTTCAGCCATGCTTGCTTCCTTTCTCTCCGCGTTACGCGGTTATTCATAAATTCGGTCCCCTGCCCGCGGATGCGGACAAGGGAGAGTGTCAAAGAAGTGTCGTGAACTATTTCTTCTTTGGAGATTTTCCTGGGAGACCCAGAGAAATTTTGCGGCTTTCCTTTTCGACGTCCAGGACGACGAACTCTTTGCGCTCGTTGAGCGTGAAAACCTTTTCAGGGTCAGCGCTGTCGCCGTCGCCGAGTTCACTGACGTGAACCAATGCTTCGACTGCAGGGCTGATCTGGACGAATGCTCCGAACGGAGTGATTCGCGTGACCGTACCTTCAACAGCGTCACCAGACTTGAACTGGTCGACTTCGCTCATCCAAGGATCCTCGGTGAGCTGCTTCATGCTGAGGCTCAGGCGGTCTTTGTCGATCGCGATGATTTTCGCTTCGATGGTCTGACCGACCTTTACGTAGTCGTTCGGGTTGTTGACGCGTTCCCAAGAAATCTCGGAAATGTGTACCAAACCTTCAATGCCTTCGACGTTTACGAAAACGCCGTAGTCGACAACGCCGGTTGCGACGCCCTTGACGGTGTCACCGACAGAAAGCTTTTCAAAGCGAGCCGCGAGGCCTTCTTTGACTGCTTCTTTTTCACTGAAGATCAGCTTGTTCGCTTTGCGGTCAGCATCGAGGATGCGGACTTTGAGCGTCTGGTTGATCAACGAGTTCAAGCGCTGCAGAATTTCTTCCTTGTCGCTCGAACCAACGCGAGGGTAGTGTTCAGCTGAAAGCTGAGATACCGGCAGGAATCCACGAACGCCGTCGTATTCCACCAGCAGACCACCACGGTTTGCGTCGTACGGAGAAACTTCGATGATATCGCCGTTCTCCATTTTCGTTCCGAGTTCGTCCCAGCCCTTGTCTTTCGCTGCCTTGCGGAGCGAGAGAAGAACTTGTCCGTTCTCGAGTTCAGCATCAACGATGCTTGCGGTGACTTCGTCGCCTTCGTTCAGTGCGCGTGAGAACCCAATCTCACGACGCGGAACCAGGCCGACTCCGTGCGGACCGAGGTCGATTAATACCTCGTGTTTTCGAATTGAAAGGACCGTTCCATCGACGACCTCTCCTTGTGTGAGTTGCTTGAGGCTGGCGTCTTCGCCAGCGAGAAGCTCATCCATTGTTATTGCGGCTTGTGCCATAAGTCTTTTTAAAGACTCCCTTCTGAAATGTATTTTCGCTGCGAAGCGCACCTAATAAAAGATTCACTCCCCAGTCGATTGTCTCTATTTTACCTCAGATACGGGGATAAGTCCAGCCTGCACGAACGTGCTTACGAACGAGTGCGTGCGGTGCGGGACGACGCGTAAAATGCAGCCGAAAGCGCCAAGATGGTGACGGCGAGAATGTTGCCGAGGCCGGCCAAACTACCGAAACCTGTTTCCGGCAGCTCGGAAGGAGCGGGATTGTTCGCCGCGACGGTACCGTTATTCGTTGCACCGTCAGGAGTGGCTGTCGCGGTGCCCGATTGGCCCTGCGCGCCGTTTTCAGCGGCCGGAGCGGTATCGTCGCCCTTATCTTTGTTGCCTGTAGCGTCAGTGCGCGACTGGTCCTTGAGATTCTGTTCCGCGACCTTTACCGCTTCGTCGCGTCGGACCGCTTCGCCGCGGTTTTTTACCAGGAACACGCCGCCGGTGACGAGCCCGCCCAATACCAAAATTCCAATCACGAACAGGATTCCTGTCCGGGTCAATCGCCATCCTCCGAATGCAGCCATGTGTTTCTCCCGCTTAATTGCCTCTTATTGTAGTGGATCGGTTTCCGGAGCGCGAGCATAAGCGGCTTGCAGGGCGAAAATGCGTCGAAATATGTGCCGCCGGCCTCGCCGCCCGTGCTACACTTGAAACATGTTAGTGGCGGTCGACACGGGTGGGACGAAAACATTGGTTGCAAGCTTTTTAGAAGACGGCAGCCTTGGTGAACAGTTCAAATTCCCCACTCCTCAAGATAAGACCGAATACGTCGTCCAGCTGAAAGAAGTGCTGGAATCACGATTCGGACACGAAACCGTCGACGCAGTGGTCGTTGCCATTCCCGGCATCATCAAAAACGGCGTC
>Ga0265798_10001544_pt1 | contig 35693 bp, 36 predicted proteins | sample P3T30metagenome_FD_192430 | JGI IMG/M metagenome (GOLD analysis project Ga0265798, IMG submission 192430) | Plant litter microbial communities from East Loma Ridge, Irvine, California - P3 T30 | ecosystem: Environmental > Terrestrial > Plant litter > Unclassified | place: USA: California...
CCACTCCGCGTAAATACTGCTTGTAAAAAGGTGCCGGCCCTCCTTACCTAATGGCTTTTGCTACTGAAAGCGGCTTAGCGGGGTTTTCTGTTCCTGGTCTAGTGCGACCCCGATAGGTGCGGAAATAATCCACCGACCCGCGGGTGTATAGCAAGTAATTCTTCGCGTCCAATTCTACGCAGGTGCCGCGTAGTGGCGGGTATTGCCCTTTGCGCATCAGCTTGATATCGGTGGGCATGAGCGTCACCATGTCGAGGTTGTCAATCTTGAACTCGGTGGCGGCTCTGGTGAAGCCTTCGGCTTCGGCAGGCTTAAAGTTGGACGTTTTGTGAAGCACCAGTCGGCTGGGCGTAATACCCATGGCTTGGCGGTACTCCGTCAGGCTCGTGAATAGGAGTTGGTAGGCTGCTTCCGCATCTAGGTGCGGCTGCCGGTCGTCCTTGTCGATGCTGGCGGGCGTCCCCCGCAGAATGACGCCTTTGCCAAACTCGTTGAAAATTTGCGCAATGCTGGTTTGCAGCTCCTTACCATCGAGCGACTTGTAGAAGCTGATACCAGCAAAACACACCGGCCGGGCGTAGCGGCGGCTGAGGGCCCACGGGGTGCCACCAGCTTTATAATAGAGGGCCGTGAAGAAATTCCACGCAATGGTGGCCGGGTCCTGCATCTCGCGTGTAGGCTTGCTAATGCGGTCGCGTACGAGTTGCAGCGGAATGCCGTACTGCATGGCCTTGGCTTTGAGTAGGTGGCGGAAATTCTTCTCTACTTCATCTTCCTCTTCTTCCTCCTGCGGCTCCTTCTCGGCATTTACTTCGCGAGTAGCTTCGCTTTCGGCTGTGCTCGCATCGGCTGCCTTTTCTATCTCTTCCTCCGACTCGCCACTCAAAATGGCCTGAATGTGCTTCTCAGGCAGCGCGCAGATGATGACATCGGCTTTTTTATTCTTGGCGATAAACTCTATTTCGACCAAGTACAGGTTCACCAGGTTTTCCAGCAGCGCGTTGTGGTCGGTGGCCGTCAAGGCCTGCTCAAACACGGTGTTCGTTATCTTTCGAATGTATGTATCGTCGTACACAATCTTGGAGAAGAAGGTGTTGGCAGCGTTAAAGCCAGGGAAGGGTGGAAATAGCGTGGGCTGGTTAGACTTTTTCTCGGCCAGTGGCAGCGAGGATACTCGTAACCACTCCAGCACTTTGTCTACGCTTTCGCCCAGCCCCACCACGGCGACTTTGATGCTATCGGGGCGGATTTGATCCAGGTCGTACACGCCAGAGTCTTTCATCCCAGCTTTGGGGCAAATGTGCAGGCTACTGGCAAAAATGAGTTCAGGCTCGGCAAGGAAATGACTGGTCATAGCAGTTATCTAAAAATCAAAGGACAAGGCACCCGATTTTTCGGCATCCGTTTTCTTGGCGGGCAGCCACAGCCGGTCATCCAGCAGGGGCACGTCATCGAACTTCAGGGCAGGGTCGAACTGCAGAAACGGGTAGGGTGAAAAGCTGGGGTAGTTGGGTGAGAGGTACCAGGCCCAGCAGCGCAGATTCTGGTAGAATGCGTCGTTGGTTTCCAGCGCTTTTTTGCCCGTCACGTAATGCTCCGAAAAGCGACTTTTGCGGTAGCCTTGCGAGGTGCAGATGTAGGTAGGATTGATACAGATATACCAATTGCCGCCAAATAGGGCAAAGGTGACGTGCATAGCAAAGTGGCGGAAGCAGATGATGTGCGACTTCTCTTTGTTCCAAATCGAGCTGATGACCTCACGCTTAGCGTTTTTATTATCGCCCCAGGTAATGGACACATCGGCCATCACTAGCTTGCCTCCAAAGTAGAATAGGTCTTCGCTGCCCATGTAGGCCACACTCTGACCAGCCAGCTTCTGGCGCAGGGTGTTTTTCAGCAGGTATTTGACAAGATTCTCCCCGTCGAGGGTAGCGGCCAGTTCCGTTACCGCTATCGTCTCCACTGACCCCAATTCCACAATTTTGCGGTACGGATTGGCTATGTTCGACAGGTCGGAAAAGGTGTACAGCACGCCTGACTTAACTAGGAAATCGAAATGCTTATCCTGAAAAGTATCACCTGTGGCAAACGAAAGCGCCCGCGCGGCCAGGGTGGCTTCCCCGACATCCGAGCGTAGCTTCCAGGTGCCTTCTTCCCGCGATTGCTGAATGATGGCCTTACGGTCATAATTGACCTGTGCGGTTTGGATGTGGGCCGGAAAATGCACCGGAATTAGGTTCGACAACACGGTTTCCTTGCGCTCAACTTTGGTGCGCTTCAGCTTCTCAACCACAGGCCGCAGGGCTTGCTCGACGGCATCCTTCAACTCAAACACGTTGTTGACCGATTTCCAAAACCGTCCTTGGTCGATGTGTCCAACCCGGCTGGCAAATTTCTTTTGCTTATCGTCCCAGTTTTGCAAATAGCCCATTTTGAAGACGATACGCGGCTTGTCTAGTGCTACGGCCTTTTCGTATTCCCACTCCGTGAAGGACTTACCTTTATATTCTTCCCCGTAGCGCTCGCCCAGGATGAGGATGTAAATGTCGGCCGCCGCCACCTGCTCCATGCAGTTATCGAAGGAGTTGTTGTCGACTGCCGGGAACGTCTTGTCCGACATCTTGGGCACGCACTGCGCCGCTACCACGGCTTGCTCGGTGGCAATGCGCTCGTTGTACAGGTCGTACAGCGTTGAGCTAATGAAAGCGCTGTTTTTCATAATGGTGCTCGGGTGAATAATTAAGCAGGGTACGCGTTTTCTTCTTCTATCACCCCTAGCAGCGCTAAGCTAGCCAGCGTTTTGAGCAGGGGCTGCACCTTTTTGGCCGTAGTACCCCGGAAGCGGGCCGCCACGGCGACGGCACCCAGCGGCTGACTGGCTGGCTGCACCACGGCCCGCACGGCCTGCATTTGCTGGGCCAGTTCGGCGGGCCAATCGTAAGCGGCGGCCACAGCGGCATCAAGCTGTTGGTGCAACAATGAGAACCACAGCAAACAGGCCGGGTAGGAATATTCGAAACGCCTGCGAGTCGGGGAGCAGCACGTATGCTTCGCCCACCCCGGCGAAGTTGCTGTACACGTCCAGGCAGTAGCACACATCCACCACGACCGCGAACGGCGGGCGCGGCTCGGTGGCCAGCAAGGCCCGCATGCAGCGCAGGGCCTGTTCGCGGCTGGCGTCCATCATCTGGCCCCATTTGGCGGTGCCGCGCACGGTGTGGCCTTGGCGACGCTTCTCGGCCGGCTGGCTCAGCTCGGCTTTGGCAGCGGCGACCTGCTGGTCGGGCGAGTTGGTACCCTGTTTGGTTTCGAGCACGAAGCAACCGCGCTTGTAGAGGTCGATGCGGCTGGTGCTGGTTTTGCCGGCCCCGTCGTCGAACGCGACCCCTCGCTCGAACACGTAGGCATCCTGGGCGGGGTTGTTGGTGATGGGCTCGGGCCGGGACACACCGAGCAGTTCGCAGAGGTCGGGCAGAAACAGGCTGTAGTTGGCGTGCTCCGCGCCGCCGGATTTTACCCAGCGAGCGGCGAAATCAGGATAAGTCAAAGGGCAGTGGAAAGGATGGTAGCTTTAGCAAATAAAATTAGCGCAAAATCAACAACCTCGCTAACCTAGCTAGCCAGTGTATTTTCGTTCGCTTTTTTCGGCTTTCATTTCTTCCCATGACTTACCGCTACCCCGCACCCGTCAAAATCAACTACAAAACGGTACGCTGGAAATACCAGCCCGTGCGCGTCGTGCGCATTACCAACGAGCCCAACCGACCCAGCGCCTTCGTTGGGGCGGGCGAGCTGCCCGCCGAAGACCCTAACGCCAGCGCTTTGGACCAAATTATGGCCGAGCTGTTCACCGCGATGCCCGCCGATGGCATTCCGGCTTACGTGCTGTCGTACCAGTTTTTTCCGCCCGTCCCAGCCGGATTGGAGCAGTTTCCGGCATATACCTATGAGGATGACACGGAGGGCTGGACCCATATCCAACTAAAAACTGTGTTCCAGTAGCGCCTTCCAATGAATATTCTTTCCTCCCACAAAATCAGCGGCGTACTCTTCGACATCATTCACGGAGCCAAAAAAGAGCTAACCTGACGTACTGGAAACAACTCGCCACGGCCCTGACTGCCACCCGCGACCGGGGCGTAAAAATTGATTTTTACGTGCGCCACGAGCCGGGCAACGTGCTCAGCAAAGAACAGGTAGAAGCTCTCGGCATCACCCCGCACCTGGTGGCCAACCTACATGCTAAGTTTTACTATAATGAAACCAGCGGCCTCGTCACATCGCTGAATTTGTTGGGGGTATCGAACAGCAATTCCATCGAAATCGGCTGCCAGTTCGACTCTGCCGAAGAGGTAGACGAGTTGCGGCGCTTCGTGCAGCAACACCTAGCCCCACAGGAGGCTGTGAAACCGCTGATTGAGGAAGACAAACACCTTTCCACCGAAGAATTTGGCCAAGTGCTGGCCGATTATCTGGAGGAACATGTGGACGCAGGGGTACAAGTCAATGGGCAAAGTCTCAACAGCCTGGTTATTAAGGCCCTCAGCAACACGTTCAGCGTCGATATAGAAGGGTCGCCCAGCCGGCTGATACTGCGGGGCGTGGTATCGAGCCGCGAGGCCGAACGCTTCCCGGCTAAGCAAAGCAAGCATTTCACGTCGCCGCTGCTGCGCCACGATGTGCAGCACGGCGGCAAAGGCTACTACGACCAGCTCCGGGATACCCTACAGGCAAAGCTTTCTGCTGCCAAGTTTAACGCGCTGACTATACCAGAAAAAAAGAATTGCTCACGCATATAGCCTACTTCATCACGGCCGTGCGGGCCTTCAAGGACGACTACCGCTAGCTGCTGTTCTGCACAGGCTACCGGGGCCGGTAAAAGGCCAACACAAATACTAGGCTTTTTGGAATACCCGAGGGACATGTACTAGTATTTTTAGCAGTAACTTAGGCCCTGCAATAATCCTAAACCGGGGTTTACCCACCTCATTTTTCGAGAATTTATGGCAGATAAGAAATTAGTGTTCATCGCCTTCGCTATCGAAGACGAGTCACAACGCAACCTGATGAAAGGGCAGTCCCTTAACACCCGCACTTCCTTCGAGTACATCGACATGTCAGTTAAAGAAGCGTATGAGAGCGACTGGGAAAACAAGGTGCGCACGCGCATTCGCCGGTCCGATGGCGTCATCCTGTTGATTAGCAAAAGCTCCGTTTCCTCGTCGGGCCAGAAAAAGGAGTTCGAAATGGCGAAAGCCGAAGGCAAACGCATTTTCGCGGTCCGGGCATACAGCAGCGACACCACCGTGCCTACCTTTTTGGGCAGCACACCCGTGGTTGCGTGGACGTGGGACACCATCGCCCGATTTATTGACAGCCTTTAGAATCACGCTATGACAATCGGCATTACCGGTCATCAAGAACTATCCGCTAAGGCAGAAGCTTTTGTAAAGGCTCACTTGCCAGGTGAGCTAAAAGCTGCATCGGCGACACGGTGTGTATCGTCGCTGGCTGCTGGGGCCGACCAGCTATTTGCGCAGGCCGCTCTGGCCAGCGCGGTGCCCTTGCATGTGGTAGTACCCTGCCAGCACTACGAAGATGCCTTTTCATCGCCGCAGGCGTTAGCTCAGTACCAGGACTTGCGCAAGCAAGCTGCTTCGGAAGAAACGTTGAACTACGACCAACCCAACTCCGCCGCATTTCTGGCAGCCGGGCAACGGGTAGCTGACCTTTCCGACAAGCTGCTAGCCATTTGGAACGGCCAGCCGGCGCGTGGCGAAGGCGGCACGGCCGACATAGTTGCCTATGCCCGACGCCTCGGTAAACCGGTGCTGGTCTTTTGGCCTTCGCCCTCAGCTTAATACTGATTTTAGGCCGATAAAGAGCGTCACGATACAGTTGCCACTCCCGATTCGGGGAGCATTGAAAGACTTCCATCGGCCGCCCCTACCTTTTGCTATCAAATAACGCTGCTTTCTACCCCTCGCCTACAATGGGCCTGTTCGATTTTCTCTTTCGCCAAAAATCAAAGCCGAAGTCTAAGCCCAACTCAACGCCCAAGCCTGCAAGCTTGCCAGCACGCAAGCGCGTGTTCATCAGCTTTGCAATTGAAGACAGTGAATACAGGGACCATCTTGTGAGCCAGGCGAAGCAAAAACGCTCCCCATTTGACTTCATCGACATGTCGGTAAAACGGCCGTGGGACGAGGCCGAGTGGCGAAAAAAATGCAAAAGCAGAATTAAGGGTTGCGACGGTGTTATTGTGATGCTGAGTAACTATACCTACCACGCATCGGGGGCACGGTATGAAATGAAATGCGCCAACGAGCTAGGCATCAAAATGGTAGGGATGCGCATCCGCAAATCTGATACTTCGGCTGTGCCGCCCGAGCTGGCCAGCAAAACCGTCATGATTTGGAACTGGGAGAATCTAGAAAAATTTGTAAACAGTCTCTGAAAACACTCCATGAACAAAGCCCTTGTCATTGGTATCAACGATTATCCTGGTGCCCCGCTTAAAGCGTGCATCCAGGATGCCACTGCGGTGTTCACCCTGCTCGAAACAAACGGCGATGGCTCGCCCAATTTTGCTGCACGGCTGCGTACAGATATTACCACCAAAGCCGAATTGAAAGAGGCTATTGGCGAGCTATTTCTGGGAGTTTGCGACACTGCCTTGCTCTATTTTTCAGGTCATGGCCTTCTCAACTCATCAGGTGGTTTTTTGGTAACGCCCGACTACCAGCGCAACGATGAGGGCGTGTCGATGGACAGCATTCTCGCATTCGTCAACAAGTCGCAGGCCCAGAATAAAATCATTATCCTCGATTGCTGCCACTCGGGGGCAATGGGTGCCCCAGCCGCTACGGCAGCGATGGCTGGAGCGCAGTTAATAGATGGCGTGGTCATCCTCACAGCCAGCCGCGACAGCGAGTCGGCGGTAGAAGTAAATGGCCATGGGGTGTTCACCAGCTTGCTACTGGATGCCTTGCAAGGTGGCGCGGCCGATTTGCGGGGCCATATAACGCCCGGCAGCGTGTATGCTTACGTCGACCAAGCGCTAGGCCCTTGGGAGCAGCGACCGGTATTTAAAACGAATGTGAGCCGCTTCACCTCGCTGCGGACCGTGCCGCCACAGGTTCCTATTGATGTATTGCGTAAGATTACAACTTACTTCAAAGCTCCGCAGGAACACTTTCCATTAGATCCCACTTTTGAGGATTCCAATAAGGATATCGCCATTCCGGAAAACGTGGCTATTTTCAAACATTTACAGAAATACCAGAGCGTGGGTTTGGTGGTGCCGGTTGATGCAGAATTCATGTTCTTCGCGGCTCAAGACAGCACTGCATGCAGACTCACGGCGTTGGGCTACCACTACTGGCGGCTGGTCAACGAAAAGCGTATTTGATTTAACGCTCCACTTACAGAGTTCGAGGCAATGTTCAGAGGATTTAACGTAAAAATCGACTCATTGAAGGCGGCCAATTTCCGTAATTGGTATGCCGCTGGTTTGGCGTTATTTAACCGGCAACAAAATCAGCTAACTCAAGCCCTGGATAACTTGGTACTGAGCAACGGCTCGCTGGATGGCGCAATTTTACAACAGCAGTGGTTCCCGCAAGTTGAGGCCGATGTATTTATCTCTCACTCCCACAACGACAAGGAAACAGCCATCATATTGGCTGGCTAGCTAGACACGGAGTTTGACATAAAATGCTTTACCGACACCACAGTATGGGGGTATGGTGACCAGCTGCTAAAGCAGCTTGACAACGAACACTGCCTCACTGGGCCACTGCGCTACAGCTACGAAGCGCGAAACCGCTCAACCAGTCATGTGCATTTGATGCTCGCGGGCGCTTTATCGAAGATGGTTGACAACACGGAATGTGTTTTCTTTTTGAATTCTCCTTCGTCAGTTTCTGCCTCTCAAGTGATGGATACTACCCTGTCCCCGTGGCTTTATTTTGAGGTGTTAGCTACTCAACTGCTACGCAAAAAATTGCCACAGGAGCACCCACGCCGGCAAGTAATAACGAAGGCGTTTTCTGACGACGAACGCCTAATCACCGAGTCATTGGAAATATCTCACCCCATCGAACTGGGCCATTTGACTCCGCTCTCATTCAATCGCACCTTCCTGGAAAAATGGCGTCAGAAAGCTGAACATTATGCTTTCAAGCTGGATGCCTTGTACGCTTTGTGCCCGCAACGCAATATCCTCTAGCCGCTTATTTAGCAGAGTTGCTCACATCAGATAGCCAGACCTGCGTCGCTTGGCATTGAGTGCATTGCATGAGTATTGCGACTTGGGGTCCGCGATACCCATGCATTACTTCTAAATGAGCGTGCAGCGTTTCTGCGTTGCACGTTGCAGCAGCTCATTGGCTTGGAGCATGTCCTCCAGAAATTCGAGTTCTTCTGCTTCCATTGACGTTTGGGTGTTACCGGTCCTCACTACCAGCATTGCGAGCCGGAACGCTGGCCGTATTGCACTTCTTTGCTGAGGGCGTCTTCTCCATAACGCTCACCGTGCCTTTGAGTTCGTTACGTTGCTAACTGCCATTCGCGGCCGGAAGCTTGTCAACCGCGCCTGCACCACCATGAGCATGGCTTTGATTCAGAGCAGCCATTCATACTATGGGCTACCGGCTCTGCCCTACTTATTTTATTCCGAGCGTTGCAGAGTTGATAATCAACCTGCTCTTCCATCATTTGGCCGCTTGGTTATTTGAGCGCCACATGACCAGTCTGCCCGGAATCCAGACCTTAGCAGACAGTTTCTTGGAAAATGCCTAGCTCCTCGCCGACCAGCCTTGACGGACTTCTTTCGCTACTCTTCTTTCGTACTTTAAGCGCTTACCTCTGTGACACCAACTCCTCCCCTCCCCTCGTTAACCGAGTTATTCGCAGAACTGCAAGCAGCCGTGCGGGCGGGCCTGCGCGACGTCGCCACTCAGCTAGAACAAACCATTCTGCAACGCCTGGCCACTGAGGCGGCCGCCCGCGCGGCGCTTGAGCAGGAGGTGCAAGCCCTAATGGCGCAGTTGCCGCTGGCCTCAAGCCCGCCGCCGCGTCTAACCCGGAGTGTATTCGAGCTACAAGGCAATAAGCTGCTTACAAAAAACTCAGCTAATGCGCTGGCTGACGGCATCCGCTATCCGGTCTGGTTCGCAACCAACCGGCAGCCAACCGCTGACGGGCAGGATTTTACTGCCGCGCGCCATCACCAAGTGAGCCGAGGCCGCGTGGACGTACACATTCCCAAAACGCACAGGTTCGGGGAAACCGGCAGTAGTTTGCTCACCAAATTCATCCGTCTTGATTTTCGAGCCGACCATTTACGAGTAGAGCAAGTAACCCCTTTGGAGCGGGATGCTTTCTTCGCTGAAATAACCCAGAGCATGGCCGATGTGACGGGCGAGGCAAAAGCCACGCAAGCGCTATTTTTCCTGCATGGCTACAATACGTCCTTTGAGGAAGCCGCCATTCGGGCGGCCCAGATTGGCTGCGACCTGAAAGTGCAGGGCGCTACTGCTTTTTTCAGTTGGCCTTCGGGGGGTACCGTTGCTGCTTATCTGGCTGATGAAGCCGCCATTGAAGCTAGTGAGCGCGCTATCACCGATTTTCTGGTGGATTTTGCCACCAACTGCGGAGCGGAAAAAGTGCATGTGATAGCGCACAGCATGGGTAATAGGGGGCTGCTACGGGCCTTGCAGCGCATTGCAGGCAATGCCGAAACCGCTGGACAAGTGAAGTTTGGGCAGATTTTCTTAGCCGCCCCCGATGTAGACCGTGATTTATTTCAGGACCTGGCCAGCCTGTACCCCACGTATTCGGAGCGCACCACGCTGTATGCCTCGGCCCGCGACTTGCCGGTACATTTGTCGGCACGCCTGCACAATGCACCCCGCGCGGGCTACTTCGAGCCCTACACCGTAGCGGCCCAAATTGACACTGTTGCCGTACCAAACTTTAACCTGGACTTACTGGGGCACGGCTATTTTGCCCAAGCCGAGGCGCTGCTCTACGATATTCGAGACCTTATGCTTCGTAACCAGGCTCCCGGTGAGCGGCAAAGAATTACTAAAGCACAGGTCGCTGGCGAGAATTTCTGGGAATTCTCGCGGTAAATCCACTCGCCCCGAACCGGCCTGTTCATCCAAGACGATAACATGGATGTCGAGCGCCTCTTTAGCGAGCTACCGCTAAATGGTTATCGCTCTACCCCGCCAGCCTCGCGACCGGTTCCGCTGACCACGCTACGCTCCTGGGCCAGGGGTACTTTTTCCATAACGCCCACCGCGCTTTTGAGTTCGTCCAGCGACCGGCTGCCGCTCAGGGCCGGAATCTTATCGGCCGCGTCGATGGACTTGCCCACGTTCTGCCAATTCAGCCCCCCAATGTAGGGCGTGCGGGCCACGTGCCGGGCCACTTCCTGCAGCCGGGCCACATCTAGACCTTTGCCGTGCTCGCACAGGCTCTGGGCCACTACACTGGCCACTTGCTTGAAAACGGTTTGCGCTTCCTCGTGGGTTTTAGGCAGTACGGGCACCTTGTCCGCTACTTCCTGTACGACCGATATGGCCTACCCCTGCTCGGCCATCGTGCGAAATCGCTTGGCGTCGCTTCGGTCCTGCGAAGCATCCGGCCCCTGCAGTGCGGAATGCTTGCTGATTTTCTCGGCGGCCTGCTGAAACTGCGCCAGGTGGGTAATAATGGTTTGACCTCCCCCCATTAAACTAGGCCGCTGTAAAGTAGAGAAAATCGGGCACTTGTCGTACCTTAAACCAATAGACAGTGTCATAAAAAAGACCAAGTTTACCGAGGCCCAAATCGTGTTCGCCCTGCGCCAAGCCGACACGGGCGTGACCGTCGCGGAGGTGTGCCGCAAAATGGGCATTAGCGAGGCAACTTACTACAACTGGAAGAAAAAGTACGGTGGCTTGGGCGTGCCTGAACTGCGGCGACTCAAGCAGTTGGAAGAGGAAAATCAGCACCTCAAACAGCTCGTGGCGGACCTAAGCCTCGACAAGCAGATGTTGCAGGACGTGCTCAAAAAAAGTTTTGAAGCCCGTGCAGCGTCGCCACGCGGCTCAACACCTCATCGACGCCTACCTCATCTCGGCCCGTCGGGCCTGCCGGGTCATTGGCTTACAGCGTGCTAGTCTCGCTTATAAAGCGCGCGGCCGAGATGATACGGTCCTGCGCCAGCGCTTGCGCGAACTGGCTCAAGTACGGGTGCGCTATGGCAGTCAGCGCCTCTATATCCTGCTACGCCGAGAGGGATGGCCGGACAATCACAAGCGTGTGCATCGCCTTTACTGCCTGGAGGGCTTAAACTTACGTAGCAAGCGCCCGCGGCGTAACCGTGCTGCTGCCCACCGGCTAGCGCGGCTCCCGCTGGGTCAACTGCATCAGAGCTGGAGCATGGACTTTGTGGCGGATAACCTCTTCGATGGCCGTAAAATCCGCGCTTTGACTGTAGTCGATAATTTTAGTCGCCAGTGCTTAGTCATTCACGTCGGCCAGTCGCTGAAAGGGGAAGACGTAGTGGCCGTGATGCAACGCTTACAGCAGCAGTTAGGCGTGGTGCCTGAGCGTATTCAGGTCGATAATGGCAGTGAGTTTATCAGCAAGGCGCTCGACCGCTGGGCCTATGACCAGCACGTGACACTGGACTTCTCGCGGCCTGGCAAACCGACCGATAATCCGTACATTGAATCGTTTAACGGCAGCTTACGCGACGAGTGTCTCAACGTGCACGGGTTTCTATCGCTGACCGATGCGCAGGAGAAAATCGAGCACTGGCGCCAAGAATACAATGGCTTCCGACCGCACAGCTCCTTACAGAATTTAACACCCGATGAGGTAGTGGCTGCCGCCACTACTGTCGAGCTTCAGAACGCCTGATGCTCTACTTTCAATCGGCTCAGTAAATGGGAGGAGGTCAAGAACGCCTGATGCTCTATTTTCAACCGGCTTAGTAATTGGTAGGAAGTCACTGGAATTGTCTATCTGTTAGACGGCCTAATCTGCCCTAACAGATACTCCAATAAAGGTCAGGAAAATACGGCTCAAAAAAGTGCCTCCACGCGCTGGAAAGGCCTTCTCAAAAACCATCCAATAAGGGCCCCACGCCGTTGGCTTCGGGGCCGTCGAAGTAGGCAATGAGGGGGTAGCCCACCGCTACGGTGGCGTCCACGAAGGCTTATTGCAGGGCCGTCAGGTCGTGGCGCAGCAGTTGGCGCACGGGCAGCGGGCCATCAAAGCCGTGCAGCTTGGGGTCGCCCGAGTCGCTGCTTTCAAGCTTCTTGAAGTAGGGCAGCATTCCAGGGCAGCATTCCAGGGTAGGTCCAGCCCAGTAGGTTCCAGTTGGCGAAGTCCTCGGGTCGGGCGCGCAGGGCCACGGCCCCATTGATGGCCTGCCGCCCAGCACCCAGCCGCGGGGCGTGGCAATGGCGTGGCCCAGGGCCTCCGGCTGCGTCTGGTAGCCCCAGTCGTGCACGGGGTCGCCGCCCACGTTGTCGGCGTTAGCCACGATGGCGGGGTAGTCCCAGGCGGCGTAGGCGTGGCCGCCTTCCAGCAGCAGAACGGCTTTATCACCGTTTTCGCTCAGGCGGGCCGCCAGCACGGCCCCGGCCGAGCCGCCACCCACGACAAGTACATCAAAATGAGTGGGTTCAGCTTGCATATCGGCCATGGTCTTGCGAGTGCTTTTTGGTACGGTTTAAAGCTCGAAGGTTCGGCGCAGCGCCAGCCGGCTACGCTATGGGTTACGGCCAGGATTGTAGTTACCCGCAGGATACCAGCCACCGGCGCACCCCTCGCAAAAAGACCCGCAGCAGGCAGATTCCTTGATGTTTGTCAAGGGTTCGCCACTGCCAGAGCTGGACCTTTGCCCGACGCTACCTGCGCCTGGCAGCAGCCCGCCCGGCACCCGCCCTCTTCGTCAATCGACTTACCCGTAAATGTTTCCCCTGACCCTTCTCCCCGACAACCGCACCCTGACTGTGGCTGCCGACGAAACCATCCTGGCGGCCACGCTGCGGCAGGGCGTGCCGCACGTGCACGCCTGCGGTGGCCTGGCCCAGTGCTCGACCTGCCGCGTGCAGGTGCTCGATGGCCTGGCTCACTGCTCGCCCCGCACCCCCGCCGAGCAGGCGCTGGCCGACCGCCTACGCCTGCCCGCCGACCTGCGCCTGGCCTGCCAGATTACCACCACCGGCCCGCTGTGCCTGCGCCGCCCCGTGCTCGACACGCTCGACGTGGCGCTGATTCAGCAAGCCCTTGAGCACCCCGACCAGCAGGAAGGCACTGAGCAGCAGGTTGCGGTGCTGTTTTCTGATATTGAGGACTATACCGCCTTTGCCGACGAGGTGCCGCCTTACGACGTCATCCACGTGCTCAACCGCTATTTCGAAGTCATGGGCGAGGTCATCCGCCCCTACCACGGCCACATCAGCGACTACATCGGCGATGGGCTGATGGTGGTGTTCGGCCTGAAGCACCCCGAAACGGCGGTGGCCGATGCCCTGGCCGCCGGCCACGCCATGATGCGGCACGTGGCCCCGCTCAACGCCTACCTCCAGCAGATGTACGGCCGCACGTTTCGGGTCCGCATCGGCCTGCACTACGGCCCGGCGGTGGTGGGCCACATCGGGGGGCGCGACTTCCGCAAGCTGGCCACCATCGGCGACACCGTGAACGTGGCCGCCCGCATCGAAAGCGCTAACAAAGAATTCGGAACCTATTTCCTGGTGTCGCAGGCGGTGGTCGATGCGGCGGGGCCGGGGCTGGTGGTCCGGCAGGGTTTTATGTCGGCGCTCAAGGGCAAAAAAGGCTCCTACCGGCTGTATGAGGTGGCCGTGCCGGCGCAGGAAGAGTAGCTCCGGCAGGCAGCCTACCGCCACAGCGGCGCCATCTCCTTATCCATCAATTCAATGCCAGAGTACCACCCTAGGCCCCGTGCTGGGGCTATTCGCAGCTAGGGCGGGCTGTACCACCGGGCCAGCTACTGCGCAGTTGCCCACCAGGAACGGGAAATAATTACGGCCCGGTAAATCACGCTGTTCCATAAGCACATGAAAGTCCCATCCAGTAGCAAGGCTGCCGAAAACCCCGCCGGGCCAACTCCCGCCACGCCCGAAAGCCTGCTGCAAGCGGCCGTGCGCCGGCACATCCGCCTCGATGAGGCGGGGCTGGCCCGGTTTTGCCAGCCCTTCCGGCCGGGGGTGCTGCGCCGCAAAGAGTTTTTGCTGCAACCAGGGCAAGTGTGTGCCTTTGAAGCATTTGTGACAAAAGGCTGCCTGAGCCTCTACGCCCTTGATGCGCGCGGTCACAAGCACGTCCTCTACTTCGCCACCGAAGGCTGGTGGATGACGGACATCGACTCCTTTACTACCCAAGCGCCCTCGCGCCTCTACGTGGAGGCGCTGGAAGACACGGAATTTCTGCTCATCCGCAAGCCCGACAAGGAGCGCCTGTATGAAGAGCTGCCCGTGGTGGAGCGGCTTTTTCGCCTTATGACCCAGCGTACGCACGTGGTGCTGCAGCGGCGGCTACTGGGCAGCTTTTCGGCCCCGGCCGCTGAGCGCTACGAGGCGTTTCTGGCCACCTACCCAGGGCTGGCCCAGCGGCTTACCCAGCAGCAGATTGCGGCGTATCTGGGTATCAGCCATGAGTTTGTGAGCAAGATTCGCCGGCGACGTTAGCCGGTTTTTGGAGCGCCTGCTTTTTTGAACTAGTTCAATTTTCTGCCCCTAACCGGCGGATACCTTTGCCCTCCTCCATTCCTAACCCAACCCCCTAACCTCATGTCCGATTCCCCTAGCCCACAGTGGCGCCAGCTGGCCGCCGGCCCCTTCCAGCTCCACGTGTACCGCGCCACCGAACAGAGCTTCGGGGTGACTTCCACCCTCGTAGAAGGTGAGCAGGAGCTGGTACTCATCGACGCGCAGTTTACCCTGGCCGATGCCGCCCAGCTCGTGGCCCGCATTCAGGCCATCGGCAAGCCGCTGAAGGCGGTGTTTGTCAGCCACGGCGACCCGGACTATTACTTTGGTTTGCAGGCTATTCGCACGGCGTTTCCGGCCGCTACCGTGTATGCCAGCGCGCCCACCGTGGCGCACATCACGCACACGGCCCAGCCCAAGCTCGACTTTTGGGGGCCAAAACTTGGGGCCAACGGCACCACCAACGTGGTGCTGCCCCAGGTACTGAAAGGCAACGCGCTGGAGCTGGACGGCCACGCCCTGGAAATCGTCGGCCTCGATGACGACGACGCGGAGCACAGCGCCGTGTGGCTGCCCGACGCCAAGGCCGTAATCGGCGGCGTGAGCGTGTTCAGCGGCTTGCACCTGTGGATGGCCGACGCTGGCAGCCCCGAGCGCCGCGCCACCTGGCTGGCCAAGCTCGACCTGCTGGCCGCCTTGCAGCCCGCCGTGGTGGTGCCCGGCCACGTGCAAAACGTGCAAACCCTGGATGCCAGCACGCTAGCCTACACCCGCCAGTACCTCCACGATTACAAAGCCGCCCTGGCCGACGCGCCCACCAGCACCCAGCTCATCGAGCGTCTGCGCGCCCAGTACCCCACCGTGGGTATGGTCATGGGCCTCGAAATGGGGGCCAAAGTCACCACTGGCGAATCGAAGTGGTAGCCGAATACAGGTGATTGGTTGGTAAAAAAACGGTCATGCTGAGCGAAGGCGCAGCCGCAGTCGAAGCATCTCTACCTCATTGGTAATCAATAGTGTTGCAATGAAGCGGTAGAGATGCTTCGACTTCGCTACGCTTCGCTCAGCATGACCGTTCTTTCTACTTTCTTCGACCTCACTCCGCCGTTTTCAACTTCCTCAACCCATCTAATACACAATCTGATATGACCAATCTGGAAATCGTGCGCAGCACCTACGAAGGCGCCAACGCCGAAGAAAACGGCCGGGCGCTGCAACAATACCTGGCCCCCGATGCCCGCTGGACCGAAGCCGCCGGCTTCCCCTACGCCGGCACCTACGTGGGCTTCGAGGCCATTAAAACTAACGTTTTTGCCCGCTTGGGCTCAGAGTGGGACAACTACCACACCGAGATTGAAGGCTACGCCGAGGGGCCCGAGGTGGTCATTGCCTACGGTACTTACAAGGGAACGTACCGGGCCACGGGCAAGTACATGGAGGCGCGGGTGGCCCACGTTTGGAAGCTGCGGGAGGGCCGCATCGAGTCCTTCGAGCAGTTTGTGGACAGCCACACGGTGCAGGCGGCGCTGCGCTAAGCAACTACCCGGGGGCTCTCAAATCACTCGGTTATCTTTGCGTCAAACCCTTGGCAATCGCCAGCGGTTTGACGCACCTGATGAACGAATTACGCACCTATATTGACGAGTACAGCGGCGGCACCATTTCGGATGCCGACTACGCGCGGGTGCTGGCTGCTTTCACGCCCCGCAAGTACCGGCGGCGGCAGTATTTTTTGCAGCAGGGCGAGGTGTGCAAGTACACGGGCTTCGTACTGAAGGGCGCGTTCCGGCAGTACCGCGTCGATGAGAAAGGCGCGGAGCACACGGCCGCGTTTGCCACCGAAAACTGGTGGGTTACCGACCGCGAAAGCCTGATAATGCTCACGCCCTCGCACTGCAACATCGAGGCGCTGGAAGACGCCGAAGTACTTCTCACCACCAACGCCCAGGTGCAGGAACTCATCCAAACGGTGCCGGGCCTGGCGCAGATGTTCAGGGAGATGGACCAGCGCAACTTCTTCGCTACCCAGCGGCGGCTGCACACCACCCTAGGGGCCTCGGCCGAAGCCCGCTACGCCGAGCTGCTGGCCCGCCACCCCGACTATTTTCAGCGCTTCCCGCTGCACCTCATTGCCTCCTACCTCGGCATCACGCCCGAAACCCTGAGCCGGGTGCGCCACAAGGTGTTGCATCCGTAGCGGTAGTAACAGCAGCAACGCAGCAGGTTGGCACGTCAGGCTACTTCGACGGCGCTTAGCAGCCCGACGTGCCAACAGGTTCCTTGACTTATGTCAAGAGAATTTTCCGGCTTTTATCAAGGAAAACGGGTAAGCAGCGTGGCCAATTTTGCAGGCGCAACGCGTTAGTTCGGCCGTTGCTGCTTCCCCTGCAAGTACTATGGAAAACGCCATTTTCAGCCGCTACGGCGGTCAGCAAACCACCGTTGGTCCGATGCGCATCAACCGGATGCTGCCCAACCGGCGGCACCAGGCCATCGGCCCGTTCGTGTTTCTCGACTACCTCTACCCCACGCAGCACGCCCCCAAAAAGCCCGAAGGCCCCAACGGCCAGTTTGCCCACCCGCACCGGGGCATTGCCACGTTCACCTACCTGTTCAGCGGCTCTTTGGAGCACTACGACAGCGCCGGCCACCACGGCATTGTGGAGGGCGGCGGCGCGCAGTGGATGAAAGCCGGCACCGGCGTCATGCACGACGAAAACCCCAGTCCCCGCTTCCAGGCCGAAGGCGGGCTGCTGCACGCCCTGCAATTTTGGGTGAACCTGCCGGCCAAAAACAAGGCGGAAGCCCCCGACTACCGCGCCCTACAGGCGGCCGAGGTTCCGGAAATCGAATTGCCAGATGGCGCCGGGGTGCTGCGCGTAGTCATCGGCAGCTACGAAGGCCGCACTTCGCCAGTGCCCACCTACAGCCAGCAGTTTATCTACCACCTGCGCCTGCGGGCCGGGGCCACGGCTACGCTGGCCCTCGCACCGGGCCTGGAGTGCGCCGCCTTCTTCCCCACCGGGCGGGTAGCGGTGCAGGGCACCACCTACGGCCTGAGCGAGCTGGCCATGCTGGAGTCGGAAGCCGCCGCGCTGCCCTTCGTCAACGAGAGCGATACCGAGCTGGACATCATCGTTTTTGGGGGTGAATACTACGCGGAGCCCATTATCGCGCAAGGCCCCTTCGTGATGAATAGCCGGCTGGAAATTGCTGAGGCCTACGCCGATTTTCACAAGGGCAAGTATGGTAAAATCACCTACGAGCCGCTGGTTGCCTGAGTCGAAGGGGTGCACGGTACGCCAAGCGGCTGGCCTTCTTGAAGGTCAGCCGCTTCGTGTTTTATAGCTGTTCCGCGCGGAGCGGCTACTGCCCGGCCGCCGCCGCCACCGGGTAGCCGGACCGCGGCTTGCCCACCACGGCTTCGTGGTGCAGGAAACCCCATTCCGTCAGGGTTTACACCAAGGGGGGCGCACAATAGTAAGAACGGAAAACAACGATAGAGGCACCGGTCAGCTAGGCGCAGCAGGCCGCGCGTTTCGATTGTTAGCGTGGCGCCCCCTATCTCAACGCTGCTCCCAAACGAAGAGGCTAGGCAGAGCGAATGCTTCCTTAGGCGTGGAGGTCGATGGTGGCGTCCTGCTCCACAAGCTCCTCCACCCATTGCTTGAGGTACTCGATGAAGGGGATAAGTTTTTTGCCCGATTCGGTGAGCGTGTATTCTACCCGGGGCGGCACTTCCAGATACACCTCCCGGTGCACGAGCTTGTCCTGCTCCAGCTCACGCAGCGTTTGGGTCAGCATTTTGGGCGTAATGCCGCTGATGGATTTTTTGAGTTGGCCGTAGCGCAGCAGGCCGCTGCCGTGGATGCTCCACAGGATGCGGCCCTTGTATTTACCCCCGATGCGCTGGAATGCAAAGTCGACGCAGCACTCCGGGGCAGGTTTTGTATGGTTCATGGCAAAATAAATGGGTTGACTATCAGCATGGTATCCTTTTGGTATGTAGGATACAAAAAGGTGCATACTTGACGTAAAGATACTGGAATCAGCACCTTTGCACCATCAAGTAACCGCTTTTTTTTGCTCCCATGAAAGCCATTGTTTTAACCGCCGTCGGCCCGCCCGAAAATCTGGTGCTGGCCGACCTGCCCATCCCCACCATCACCGCCGACCAGGTGCTCGTCCACGTACAAGCCATCAGCGTTAACCCGGCCGACGCCTTTGCCCGTCGCAACCAGCAGGCCCTCGAATTCATCTACAAAATCCAGGGCAACGAGCCGCACATCGTGCTGGGGTGGGACATTGCCGGCATCGTCACGGAAGTTGGGGCCAACGTCACCGCCTTCAAACCCGGCGATGAGGTCTTCGGCATGGTCAACATGCTTACGCATTCTCAGGGCTATGCCGAATATGTGGCCACCGTGCCCGGCGACCTCGCTCTCAAGCCCGTGGCCATCTCCTTCGCCGAGGCCGCCGGGGCCACCACGGCCGCCCTCACGGCCTGGCAGTCGCTGCTGAGCCACGGCCAACTCCAGCAGGGCGAGAAAGTCATTATTCATGGCGCCTCGGGCGGCGTGGGGCACTACGCCGTGCAGTTTGCCAAGCATCTGGGCGCCCACGTCGTGGCGGTGGGCACCGCGGCCAACAAAGACTTCCTGCTGGGCCTGGGAGCCGATGAGTTTATCGACTACCAAACCCAGCGCTTCGAAGAGCTGGTGACGGATGCCGACCTGGTGCATGATTCGGTATGGAGCGATGCCGAGCCCCGCCACATCGAGCGCTCGGCGGCGGCCCTCAAGCCCGGCGGCCGCCTGATGAGCCTCATCGTGGATTTGGACGAGCCCTTCCAGCAATTGCTGGCCGAAAAACACCTCACGGGCCAGCGGGTAGCCGTGCACCCCGATGCCGCCGACCTGACCCGCATTGCGGACCTGCTGGCCACGGGGGCCGTGAAGACCCACATCGCCCAGACGTTTCCGCTGGCTGAAATGCCGCAAGCGCACCGCCTGATTGAAACCAAGAACACCGTCGGCAAAGTCATTGTCACCGTTTAAGCCCGCCCCGTATGTCTGCTAACGAAAAAGCGGTGCACCTCACCGCCGTGGTGCGCGTCGCCCCCGCCGACCAACCCGCCTTCGACCACCTACACGGGCTGTTGCAGGCCGTGGTGGCCACCGAAGGCCCGGCCAACGTGCTGGCCTACGAGCGCTACGCCCGCGCCGGCTCCGACGAATATTTCCTGCACGAAGCCTTCGCCGACGAGGCCGCCTTTACGGCCCACCTGGCCCTGGCTACCCCGGTGGGAGCCGCGCACCCGGTGCCGATGGACCTGGTGCACTACGAGCTATGCGGCCCGGTCTCGCCCGAAACGGTGGCCCTGCTCACCGGGGCTTACGGCGATAAGTTCACGCATTACGGCGTGCGGCTTTAAGGCGGGAAGACCCCGTGCAAGCGGGCGGGCGGAACGGTAACCCAATAGGTTACTCTTCCGTCCGCCCGCTTATCGATGAGCAAATGGCACGCAGCCATTCAAGTAAAATGCTTACTATTTACGGGTTTTTACGCCGATGACTTTCCATCTTGTATTAGCCGCCCGCGCTGGGCTTATGGCTACGCTTATCCTTTTAGCGGCCTCGGGCGCGCACGCCCAGGGCCACACGGCCGCTGCGCCGGCGGCCATGACGGTGACCAAGCGAACGGTGCACCTGATGGCCGTGGTGCGCGTGGCTGCGGCCAACCAACCGGCCTTCGACCGGCTGCACCAAAAGATGCAGGCCGTGGTGGCCACCGAAGGCCCGGCCCGGGTGCTAGTCTACGAGCGTTACGCCCGCGTCGGCTCCGACGAGTACTTTCTTTACGAAGCCTTCGCCGACGAGGCCGCCTTTACGGCCCACCTGGCGCTGACGGCGCCGGTGGGGGCCGCGTACCCGGTGCCGATGACCATGGTACACTACGAGCTGTGCGGCCCGGTTTCGCCAGAAACGGTAGCCCTGCTCACCGGGGCCTACGGCGACCAGTTCACGCATTACAGCGTGCGGCGCTAGAATCCCGCCCAGTGGCTATAGGCACATCTTGCCGGCCTGCTCGTCCCTGAAAGCCTGTTGCTGGCAGTGGAGGTGTACTGCGTGGGGCGTCTCAGAATACGACCGTTTTCTGAGACACCCCACCGCCGATGCCTCTTGACTTTTTGACCCAGGCCGAGCGCCAGCGCTACCAGGTGCTGCCGACCAGCATCACCGAGCGCGACCTGCGCCAGCACTTCCACCTGAGCGAGGCGGACCGGGCCTTCGTGGCCACCTTTCGCGGGGCCACTAGTCGGCTGGGGGTAGCCCTGCACCTGGGGCTGCTGCGCTACTTGGGCTACCTGCCCGAGGCCTGGGTGGTAAACGTGCCCGCCGAGTTGCGGGCCTTTGTGGCCGGGCAGCTCCCCGATGGCGCGCTGGTAGACCTGACTGGGTACGGCAGTCGCGAGGCCACACGCACGGCCCACCTGCAAGCCGTCCTCAAGCACCTGGGCTGGAGTAAATGGACCCCGCTGGAACAAGGCTGGCTGGAGCCCTGGTTACTGGAACGTGCCCTCGAGCACGATAATGAGCGGCTCTTGCTGGACCTGGCGTGCCAGAAGCTGCGCCAGCACCGGTTGCTACGCCCGGCCATCGGTACGCTGGAGCGGCTGGTGGGCAGCCTGGCTGAGCAGGCCCACCGCGAATCGTTTCGCCGCCTGCGGCCGCTGCTCGAGCAGCCCGGCCTGCGAGCCACGCTCGACGCCTTGCTGGTGCCCGACGACACCCCGGCCGCTCTTACCCGACACCGGTGGTTGTGCCAGGCCGCGACCACTGCCAGTCCCCGCGCCTTGACGCAGGCGCTGGCCAAACTGGCTTTTCTGCAGCAGTTAGGCGTGCCGGCCTGGGACACGAGCAGCCTGCATATCAATCGGCAAAAACGCCTGGCCCGCTTGGTGCGGGCGCGGCGTAACAGCTATCTCCAGCGCCTGAGCCCGGAAAAGCGCTACCCCGCCCTGGTAGCCTTTCTGCGCGAGAGTTTGCTGTCCCTGACCGATGCGGTGGTCGAGCTGTTTGACCAGTACTGGGAAGGGGCCACGGCCAAGGCCCGCCGCGACCTCGACGCCTACCAGCAGCGCACATGGCCGCAGCCAAAGACCAGGCCCTGCTTACCCTAGGCGAGGCCGCCCGTCTGGTGGTGGCCGAAGACGACGTGCCAGGACCCGCCTTGCGCGCCACGATTTACGAAGCCCTCTCCCGCGAGGCCCTGCTTACAGCTTTAGAAGTGAGTCGCGCCCTGTTGCAGCCCAGCCGCCATTCGCACCTCGCGTTCCTGGCCGAGCGCTACGGTAGTGTCAAGCAGTTTTCCGGCCAGCTGCTTGCGCAGCTGCATTTTGCGCACGCTTACCAGGGGGACGATTTTGCGCAGGCCCTCACGCTGGTGGCCGACCTGCAAGCGGGGCGTCGGCGCAAGCTGCCGGTAGATTTACCGCAGGCCTTCCTAACACCCACCTGGGCCCGGTTCGTGCGGGCCGCCGAAGCCGGCGACGCACCCGGCGGCTACCGCCAAGCTTACGAATTAGGCGTGCTCACGACCCTGCGCGAGCGGCTGCGCTCGGGCGATGTCTATCTGCCTCACTCGCTCCAGTACGCGCCGCTGGAAAGCTACCTGCTGCCCGTTGACGAGTGGGCCCGTGTGCGGACTGAAGCGTGCCAGCAACTCAACCTACCCGCCCAGCCCCTGGAGCGCATTGCCCAACGTATCACGGAGTTGCAGCTTCTGTTGCCGCAGGTGGAGGCACTGCTGGGCAGTGGTCACGAGAGCTATCTCGACGAAGCTGCGGGCCGCCTCGTTGTGCCCCGCCTGCAAGCGGAAGAATTGCCGGCCTCCATAACGGCCTTGCAGGAGGAAATTACGCGCCGGCTGCCTCGGGTCGAACTCACCGACCTGTTGGTGGAAGTGGATGGCTGGACCCAGTTCGCGGCCCACCTTCAGCCGCTCGAAGGCAGCGCCCCGCGCCACGTTGCGCTACGCCAGCCTGCTGGCGCTGGGCTGCACGATTCCGCTCACCGACATGGCCCAGAGCACCGGCCTCGACCACCAGGCCCTGTGGTGGACGGCGCGCAGCTGCCTGCGCGAGGAAATGCTGCGGCCGGCGACCACCCAACTGGTTAATTATCAGCATCGGCAGTGGCTGGCCGCCTATTGGGGCAACGGAACCTTATCCTCGTCCGACGGCCAGCGCTTCCCCGTCAGCGGGGCCGTGCGCAACGCGCGGGCCCTGCCCAAATACTTCGGCTACGGCCGCGGCGTGACGTTTTATACCCACACGGCCGACCAGTACGCGCAGTACGGCAGCCAGGTCATCGCGACTACTGAGCGCGACGCGACCTACGTGCTGGACGAAATCCTGGATAACGAAACGGAACTCGAAATCCTGGAGCATACCACCGACACGGCCGGCTACACCGACCTGGTGTTTGCCCTCTTCGACTTGCTGGGCTTCGAATTCACGCCGCGCCTGCGCGACATCGCTGACCAGAAGCTGAGCAAAATCAAGGGCTTAGACGTCACCTATCCGGCCCTCAAGTTTACTGGTCAGGTCAACCCCGCGTACCTGGGAAGAGCTGCTACGCGTCGCCGGCTCGCTTAAACTCGGCTACGTCACCGCGTCGCTGTTCATCCGCAAGCTCCAGGCCTACCCCCGGCAGCACCAACTCACCTACGGCTTGCAGGAAGAATACGGGCGACTGGTCAAAACTATTTTCATCCTGCGCTACCTGCTGCACCAGCCCCTGCGCCGCAAAATCAACACCCAACTCAACAAAGGCGAGCACCTACACGCGCTGCGCAGCTGGCTCTGGTTTGGGGGCGATGGGATACTACGCCGCAAACAGGAAGAAGCGCAGCAGGAGGTCGTGTGCTGCCTGCACCTGCTCACCAATGCAGTCGTCGTGTGGAACACGGTCTATATGCAGGAAGTCATTACCCAGCTGCGAGCCGAAGGCTACCCGGTACAAGACGAGGACCTGGTCCATCTCTCTCCCGCCCGCTTCGAGCACATCAACCGGTTGGGCAAATACTCCTTCGCCGACCAGCAAGCCTTGCTTAACAACGGCTTACGCCCGTTGCGGCGGCCAGAACAAGCCTTCACAACAGCAGCCTCACCGGCTTAGCGTAATTTTTCGCCCCGTTGTAACGAGAACCCCTACACTAGGAATTAGGCGTGGTGCCTGCACGCATTCAGGTCGATAATGGCAGCGAGTTAATTAGTAAGGCGCTCGACCTCTGGGCCTACGACCAGCATGTCACGCTGTACTTCTCCCGACTAGGCAAACCGACAGATAATCCGTACATTGAGTCATTTAACGGCAGCTTCCGCGATGAGTGTCTGAACGTGCATGGGTTTCTGTTGCTGCCCGATGCACAGGAGAAACTCGAGCAGTGACGGCAGGAGTACAATGACTTCTGACCACACAGCTCGTTACAAAATTTAACGCCTGATGAAGTAGTGGCTGCTGCCACCACGGTCGAGCTTCAGAATGCCTGATGCTCTACTTTCAAGCGGCCCAGGAAATGGGAGGAGGTCAAGTTGGTCGAGTAAAAACAGATAGTGAGAAAACTTTCTTTTCACTGCCTAGCCTGACAAAATATTTCCCAGCGGCGGGTCGCTGAAAATCATTTTGGTTATCAAGGGTAGCAGAAGGTGAGACTTCCCATTATTTGTTTTTACTCGACTAACTCAAGAGATGTACAGGAGTTGGTCAACTCATGAAACTGCTATAATTGGCAGGCTTTATTAAAGCCATCTTTTTTATAATGTAGTATATTTAATTTAACGTCATAGTATACATTGTCAATCATATTGCCTGAATCAACAACTCTACTATGCCGACTATTAAGGTCTAATTCTATTAACTTAAAAGTCTTCTTTTTAAAATAACCGTCATCTACACTTATAAAGTAAGATAGATGATTTGGCGTAACTGTAAAATTTTTTCTAGGCTTAAAAAGTCCAACACATGCCTTAGATACGAAAGCTGGTTTAGTTATGGGTTCTTTAAAAACAAAAGACATATATATCTGGCCACAGCCATCAATTCCCAATACACGATTAGGCATTATCACCAATAAAGTGGGTATGGAAGGCAATAAATTACTAGATGTGGTATCCATGTATACACATTTTTTCTTAGAATTTATTAAAATAAATCCATCTTTATAGGCTATTGTAGAAATTTCTTGGCTGAATGCTTGCAGATGCACAAAGAAGATTAACAAACAGAAGCAAATTATTGAACGCATCATTTTTCAAGTAAAGAAGAAATAGTTGGACTATATTGACGCGCATACATTTGTAGGCTTAATATTCCGGGCGCTCCAATTGGAATATTAAAGACACCTGACCTTAAAAGTGCAACTGAAGCTGCTGTTGAGCAATTCCTTGCGCCAAAGGGTAAAACGCCTACAAGACAATAATTAAATTGGCCTTCCGAAGCAGCTTTATAAGCAGACAGCCTTGCTAAATTAACGCCATTAACTACTTGGTGACGTCCTGTTGCTGCTAAATCCTTTGTCAAATTAGCCTCTTTACCCGTTAAAAAGTAATCATTTGTACTAGTGCCTTTTTTGAAGGCATCTCCGAGTTGTGTGCCGTCACCTAATATTTTTTCCCAACCGCTTTTATCAGTACCATAATCATAAAGAAATTTGCCATCCTTCATTATTTTGCTGTGTCCACTAGAAATTAATTCGACTGATTCTGAGCCTCCGAGTGCTAGGCCATAAATATCAGATACATTGCTAAATGCACCTAGGCCGTAGCCTATATTTTCTAGTAATGAGTTACCGTTTTTCCCTAAATACCCCCATTCCTGGTTTTGAAAGTTATAAGCAGCAATACCAAGCCCAATAGAAACTCCAGTTCTACCACCGCTTAGCATATTCATTCCAAAGCTACTTGTGAACGAGCCTGTAAAAATACCTGCTGTTTGAGCAAGAGGTATACCAGAAGAAGCTACGCCATTTGCTAATCCACCTGACAATCCGCCAATTATTGCGCCACCAACCATATAGCCAGCCATTGCCCAGCCATTAGCCCCAGCAGCCTGTCCTACTTGGTGGCCCAAATAAGCACCAATGGCCGCTCCAATGAGTATAGGAATAAAAGCAAATTGGCCATCTGGGTCAGTGTACATGACCGGGTTATTACCCATTGCTGCGTAAGGTGACGAAAACTGATCGGCTGGGTCAGGCGAATGCCAGCGCCCAAGCTGTGCGTCATAGTAACGGGCTCCGTGGTCAATCCACTCTAAGCCCGCAGCATCAATGCGGTCCTGGTTGCCATATTGCTGCTTGCAGTCGGGAGCACCAGCTACTTCAATATCAGTTAAGTTCTGTCCCCAAGGGTCATAATGATTTTCTTGAACAATCAAGTCTGTGGTTGTAGTGCGAAGTGCAGCATCATCAAACCATACGTCTTGATTAGTTGCATTCTGTACGGATACTAACACATACCCATCTTGTTGCGCTTTTAAGTTGAACTCCATCTTCTGCCAGTTATTTGCAGCGTCCCGCTCCAAATACTTTACTTCTGACGCAATGAGTGTACTATCCTTATCGTATAAGTCATACTTAATGCTCGCCCGAGGAATTGCTACTCGGTGCTGAGATAAATGAGGCAATATTGTCCAAGCTAGTGTAATTCCGGCAGCTAATTTGTAGAAAATACCTTTGGAAGATGATTGTCTGCTTTCATTTGTGGGAGGCGGATTAAAGGTATTCGTCGTTAGGGGTATCAATGCGGGCCACAATCCTACTTTCTTGTTAATATCGTAGCGTCCATAAACCTCGAAACGTATACTGTCACCAGCGTGTATCTGAACCGAAGAACTGGGGCCATACATTCGTTGATTTTGCCCAGCGTTTAGACGTGTTGCATACTCGCCGGTGCGAGCGTGCGTAGGGTCCAACTGGCGGGTAGAAGCCAGATTATCGAAAATCTGCTCTTCTTTCGAAGCATTGGACAACTCCATCGTAGCTATCCGATTATTGATAGGTGTTTGTCCCTCACTACGAAATGCGATACGTAAGTTGCCTAGATGGTCTCGGATGTGATATTCCTGAATCCAGTGAGGCGTGGTATTATTTGGAGTCGTTCCATAGAGCGCTCGGCCTACCGGAGTGGGTACAGATAAGGAGGGCCCAGCAGTAGTTGTGTATACAAAGCCATTGACGTAAGTGTCTGTGGTGATACTACCGTTTCGATTTACAGAATATTTTAGCTTTTCTCCCGTAGCAGAATACGCAAATGAAATAGTCTGAGAACTTCCAATTCCGATAGAATTAGGCAAGTCTATTTCATTATATGTTATGTTCAGTCCTTTATTTAAATCGACGGTAAGATTACCATTGTCATCGTATATGTATTCATCGCCCGTGTTTGCGATATCTTCAAAATCATTGGTAGCGGCTGAATATCCAGCTTGATCAGTCACTGACCGCAATTGATTGCTACCAGTATTGCCATAGCTATAACGCAGTTGGTCGATTGGGCCATAAACAAACTGATTTACGGATACGGCACTTCGCCGACCCACTCGATTCATCTGTTGAATATTGCCATTTAAATCGTACTGAATATCGCTAACCGTAAAGCGTCCAATACCACTTGTGCTACCATTTACACTAATATCGTCTTTCTCATCAACCCACCCAGCGCCCCAAGCAGCATATTTTGCATCTGTTAGACGATTTGCACCATCATAGCGGTAGGCATAACTGCGCAACTTATTATCGCGGCTACTCTTCCACATGCTCTCGGTAATATTGCCATTGTAACAGGCTGTAGTAGAATTGGTCTGTAGGTCAGCATTGTATTTTAATTCCAATCCGAATAAATCCGGTTCTGCATCAGCATCCTCGTTGGAATCTACTCCACTGAGTAGGTCGCGATTATTGAGATGGCTGAGCTGTCCTTTAAGTGTATAACGGTAATCTACAGATTGAATATAGCCACCAGTTGCTGGATATAAACCTAATTTATCGTCAACTAACTGACCTAGTTCATTGTATTCTTTTTTGGATAATAGTATTTCAGCAGTTCCATCTTTTTTATTGAACCAAGCAAAAAGCTCTTTGGGACTGTTATTGTCGTAATATGTATAGCGATACCTAATCGTATGAGCTGGACTGCCATTTGTTGAATTATGAACAGTATACGTTTTGAGTAATTTGCCGGAAAAGTCATACTCAGTTGTGACTCTATCAATGCCTCCTAGCTGATTTAATTCTTTGGTTTGCACTACTCGGCCTTTATCATCGTAATAGGTTGCTGCAATCAACCAAGTATTTGAACCTAAGGTGCGGGTTTGGCTAGTTGTAGGAAGACCAGTTGTAAACGAAGAAGATTGACTAGGACTAATTAAGTCAGTACTTAGTTCTTGGGTATAGCCTAGCGAAGGGAAAGCAATATTTAAAAAATTGTAATCGTCAAAGTAGTTTACAATCATTAAATCATTTCCGGCAGTATTCGCAGGCCAAGTCTTATTTAACGTATAGCCGAGGCGGAGTGAGCCCGAAGTATTGTCTGCCCGAATTTCGTAGCGTCCAATATTGCCGGTAGCAATAGCATTTTCTATATCGTTCGAGAGTTGCTCACGAGTGCGCGAGTTGTTAGTTAAGCCAGTTGCAATGACCCTATTCAATTCATCAAATTTAGAAAATTTCCATTTGCCCTGGTTGAACTGTTTACCATTTTGCGTGGCCACCACGCGGTCCCAGCGGTCATATACCGTATACTCCCAGGCCTTACCTGGTACCTTTTGACAAATTAGCCTTCCCCGTTGGTCATACTTAAATAGATGAGCCCAGCGTGAGATAAATGCACTATTTAATTGCTCCCCGGAATTTACGACCCTTTTTACCCCTTCTGGTGACATAATCATTACCGCTCGCCCAGCTTGGTCATAGGCATAAGCGGTAGTAATCCAAGCACCTGAACTAGCCAATACCTCTTTAGCCATTACTTGACCGAGCATATTGATGTATTTCCAGCTGCGTTTACCATCCTCATCCGTGTTGAGAATGACGGTAAGAGAGTTAGCTGGTGCAATGCTAACCAAAGCTGTTCCGATGACGCCATCCGCGCCGGGAGTATAGGTCCACAAAGCCACTTCTCCCCCATTGACTGCGCGCGTAAGCGTGCGCTTTGTATGCCCTTGAAAGGTTGAATTACCGCTCCCATCCTTAGAGACTTGTCCCGATGTGCCCGGTGTCCCCTGCTCAATGACACTTCCACTGGGTGTATCTTCAAAAACCGACTCGCTGTAAGTCAAACCACTCGTTTCGCGGGCAACTTTTCCTGGTCCCGAGTTGGAATAAAAGGATTGCTGATTAGTCAGAGTGTTGGTCTTAAATAGACCATCTGCACCACTGGTATACGGCAGGTATTGCCGTGGTTGCTGCCCAGTGCCGGTGTATTCATAGAATTGAATTACATCGCTATTGCTTGGACTAGCACGCACTTCTATCTTCTGAGTAGGCCGCAATAACCCATCCGAGTAAGTCATAGTGCGCTTTTTCTTGGTTTGCGCCAAGTCTATATCGTTCTCTGCTAGGATGCCTTCGCTTAATATGACATCCTCCTGCGTATAATTCTGGTCAGGGCTTCCAGCACCCTGGCGTACCGTGACGCGAGTAGCGGCCGAGACAGTGGCCGCACCACCGTTGCTAACCTGCAACCGGTAGTAGCCGGGCGTGGTAACGGGCAGGTTTGGCTGGGTACCAACAATGTCCGCGTTGTTACGCGTCCAACGATACGAACTATACCCACTTGGGCCAGTTAGAGTAACTGTCCCACCGGGTGCGAGCGATAAAGGACCACTAGCGGTAACTGCTACTTGTGCTTGGCAAGGTAGAACTCCACCAAGCCATAGGTAGCTGATGAGCAGCAGGTATGAAATGCAGGTTTTCATATAGATAGACAAGTAAGGGCTAATAGGCAACGGTAGCACATTGTGGAGAGCTAGCATAAGTATAGAACTGGTCTTGATAGACCGTGCTATTCCCGCAAGCATCAGTTATTGTACAGCGAACTTGCAACTGTCGCGGAGACCCGTGGTAATAATTGAAGGTTGGGCTAGTGTTATTCGCATCAACCCAGCCACCCCAACTGTTACTCCAAGAAGCGTATTCATTCGTTTCCCAGCGGTAGGTATAGTTGCTACAGCCTTGCTGCGGTTGAACAGTGATACTCGCGTCACGCTGGCCACCCCCGCCGTATTCGGGCCCATAAGGGTCACATAAATCCATATAGGTGCTACCGTAGTAAGTAGCATAAACTTCCAACGGACTTACCACCTGCACCGACAGGGTTTTCTCCACGGGGTTAAAACCAGGCGCTTCCGCTACTACGGTGAGTGGGTAGGTGCCTATCTGGGCATAGGCGTGCGTTTGAATGCCGCTACCTTTTGCCGTACCCCCATCCCCAAAATTCCACGTGTAATTAACGTTGGAAGCGCATTCGGGAGCGGAAGCAGTAAACGTAACATTCGTATTCGGGTAAGCATTTCCCCCTGTCTGGGCGACTGTGGCGAGTATTTCCTGCGTAGTCGCTGTGGAGTTTATTTTTGTCCGTTTTAGAATATTTCCCAGTGCATCTTTTACCAATAAGGGCTGATTTTCTGCGTCGTACACGTAATATGTAGTTGTGTTATTTTCATCCGTTGCAGAGGTTTTACCCACGTGGAGTTGAGACGTGACAGTCATCATTCGGGCGTTCTCAGCGTGGAATCGGAACTCGTCAACGAGTACGTTGCCCGTACCCGAGCTAATCCATGGATAGCATTGAATGGTGATATTCTGGTTGTTGGGCAGCGTAGCGCGGATAGCGGGGTCATCTAAATCCACAACGCCCCGGCAGAACTGCCACGACTGACCACTGCTCACCGTCTGAGTAGTTCCTCGCCACGAATTGTTTCCGCTCGGTACTCCCACGTAAGTAACCATCGTTACGTTCGATTGGCCAGCCTCGCCTTGAGGGACTTTCGCCCAGCAGGAAAAAAAGTATTTACCGTGTTGGTCCTTGGGCTCCAAGGTGAAGGTCTTACCGGGCCCATACATGCTATTAGCATTCGAGAGTTGTACGCTGCGTAATCCCGTCTTGGCCTCCGCCGTGTAGATGGTTCCGGAACTCCATTGGTCTGGGTCACCATATTCTTCCAGACTAGTATGGCCAGCGGTGGCAACGGCTGAGCCATTGCCAAACTTCCCATTCGTTACAGTAGCTATAGCAAGCAGCTTGTTAGCTCCTAAGAGAGTGCCCGACCAGAGCCCACTACTGGACTGTGAGTTAACAGCGTTACCATATTCGTCGAATTCAACAGCTAGTACCCCATATTGCCATTGGTTCACGCCGGATGAAGTGTCCCAAGTGCCTGTCCGCAATGGCCACACGTAGTTACTAGCGTTTGGTTGATACTCATAAAGGGAGTAAAGTGAGCCCTTCTTATTACCTGCGGCGTCTAGTCGATACTCCTCCTTTTGGAACACACTCGCATAACTCTTGGCGTTAACTAACACGGCAGGTGCCCCAGCGTCCTTACCGCGTTGGTATTCGATAACTTGCGCGTCACCGCCTGCGTTGTTGTACGTTTTTACTTTGGAGACAAAATAATTTTTATAGGTGTATTCCGTGGCTTGAGTTTGAGAAGAGATATTCCCGGAATTACCCCGGCGCTGGTCGTAGAGCATGGCAGTTTGCCGGACGAGCGGAATCCAGTCTCGCTCGTGCTTATAAACTTTAGCATTATAGTAGTAGGAGTACATAATATACCCAAATACCCGACGCTCCTTGTCAACTACTACTGACTTCAGCGGGGAGGTGTCAGTTTGCAGAAAATCATACTCATTATTTGTTTGACTTACCAGGCGTCCAGCCGCGTCTAATTCTATTTGTTGTAAAACGAGACCCCGCCTTGCGGCAGAACTATTCACAATGCCATAAGGGCGCTGGTCTTGGGGTAACGACAGGTAGTCACCGGCTCGGTGTGGTGCCATCGGGTCACCATTGCAACTGCCCCCATACTTGAGTGGTAAACCTCCAGCCGAAGTGTAACAGCCTGAATTGGTATTATAAGGGTCCGAAGTAATTTTAACGGACTCTGTATTATAAACATCTGGGTAGAACTGCGTAGTGGTAAACTGATAAGCAGTCCGCGAGTTATTTGGGTGCTGAATTGTCACCCATTGATAATGCATGTAATCCGATGGGATAGGCGCTAGGGCGTCACTGCTTCGATATAAAAATTTATCGGTTAAATCGTCTTGGGAATCGCAAATATTCAAATTTGCTCCATAGTAATAATCTTTACCTGGATAAACGGTGGAAAAGCGAACGTTTTGCCACTCATATAGCTTTGGCGTAAGTACTGGTGGCGCGGAGGAGGTGGTAGTAAAAGTGCCACTAGCAGGCAAAAACGTATTATAGTTAAGGTTGAAAAGTTGGTCCTGGGCTGCGCTAACGCCATTATGCACGCGAATCTGTTCTACTCTTACGCCACCTATGGTGTTACCGACTCCGTCTATCTGGCGACCATAGGTCAGTTCGGTATAAGCCCCAGTTCCATATTGTATTTTATAGAGAATGCAATTTTGAGCCGTTGAGCCAGTCGAAGGCGTGCGGTCACCAGAAGTGTAGCGCGACTCAACAAACGGCAACAACTCGCCACTTGAGTTGTCGTTAAAATAGCCCCAATAGTCGCGGCTGGTTGCTCGACGCGACACAGTTCCCCCATACACTCGGTAAAGCAAATCCGTGCTGGTTGCTTGGCAGCCACTGCTTTTGACTGTTATCCTATCCAACCGTAGCCGCACATCATCTGGGCTTGTATTAGGCCACGGCCCAAAGTGACTGTAACTAAATAGGATACTCTTAATTACTTGATTGTTGAAATCGTAAACCGCTATCCTGTCCAGTGCTTTCTCGCCAGGAGCATCCAGCCGATTGTAAGTATCCCGGAAAAAACGAACGTAGCCTGTAGCTGAAAATATATAAGATATTCTATATCCTAGGGTTGGACGAATAGTCGTCGTCGTTTCATAACGATTGTCAAGATAGCTGTTTGCTACCGGGTAAGCAGTTTGACAATTTTGGTCCCATGCATTACACTTATAGTAGGCATGCGTAACGTGCGCATAATTTTTATAACTTACCGGGGCGGCATTAAATCCTTGGTAATGAAAGGAAACTTGGTCGCCAGTGGAACCCTGTATCTTTGTTAAATACCATTTGGAGAGATAGGTATAATCATCTTTGTTGGATAGGTTACCTGTTCGCAGATTCTTCGTTTCTGTCTGGACTCGAGTATATTCTTGCTGGTCAAACGTGTAGCGAGCGCCTTGCGCATCAACAACTAAAAAAGAGGATATTTTGCGGCTTCCAGCAGTACCCGTCCAATAGGTTGGGGTGACCGTAAGGGTACGGTCGTTCAGGACGTACACATCACTCTGCGAAGGACTAGTAGACCAGCTATTAATAACAAAGTCCGCTTGCAAGCCGGGCGCAACTAGATGATAAACATCGTACTCCGTGTCTTTGCCCTCGCAAATTTTGCCGGCCAGCTCAGTGCCGCCGGTTCGGTTAATCAGACTAGTCAACCAGGATTTCGATTCCGTATCAAATTCATCTGGGCGCCCGTGTACCTCGCAGGTGACGCTTCCACTAGCGGTCAATACCCAACCCGTGCCTACATCCGAGGCTACGCTTGCAACCTGCACCCCATTGCCTGCTACGTAATTTAATGAAATAGGAATATTTAGGCTCCGGCCTGGTAACTCGCACAATGGGTACGCCGGGCTGGCTGTGCCCGTAAATAAATTGACCGGAATGCCTCCAACGACGGCTGTACCCAACCCCTTTCCATTCGGCGGTTGCGCGACTGCTTTATCGCGTTCTTTAAAGTCTTGGCTATAGGTGGGTGTAAGGTTTACTAAGCACGCGACTAGCAGGACTAGCCAGCGGGTAGGTGGCAGAGGAATAAACATGGAAGCTGGTAAAAGTGAAGCGTATAGGCACGATAAAAGACGTAAGCTAAATAATTAATAATTTAACGCGGAGGAGAAAGGTGACTGGCAGTTCTTGCCAGTAGCAGCGAGTGCATGCAAACAAAAAACAACTTGGCTTGTCGAACTAGCCGGTTGAGTTGTAGCTGTAATGGGATACTTATGACTGGGCGAAGTGTATCAACTAAGTAAATAGGTTAGAAGTGCTATATAACCCTTGGTGACCACTTTCGACTGCCAAACTTAAGCTTTGTTTCGTCATTTACAAGGGTGAAGGCCTCATGAAAAAAATATTTTTTTCATGAGGCCTTCACCCTTGTAAATGACGAAACCACCGCTAACTTGCTGCCCCTTACACCCCTATTATTGGTCAGCGCAATTTTTCAATTTAGCTATGCGAGCAGTACTATTCACTGCCTTTACAGGACTCTTACTTCTAGCTACGCCTGTTTACGCTCAGAAGAATCTGATGCAGCCTTCGTTGCAAAGTACAATTGACAGTATATATATAGTTGAGGCAAAAGCCTATCAACTATGGGCGGTTGCGCCAGGGGATAGCGTTCGGATAAGGCTCGAGCGAAAACTCGACAATACAATAGAACGACATCAACAGCGGATGCAGATACTAACGACCAAATATGGCTTTCCAACTTATGCCATGGTCGGTCAAGCCACTTCACGACGTTTTGGGGCACTCGTATTACGCTACAACCGCTTTCCAGAATTTCAGCAGCAAGTGCAGCAATTGATGGCCAAGGAAGTCAAAAAGGATAATGCGGACGATGTAACGTATGCTACCCTAACGGACGTGCTTGAACTGCGCGCCGGCCGGCCACAAGTTTATGGAACTCAGTTAGCTTACCAGAGTACAGGCCTAGTAGTGCGAGAGCCGCTACTAAATCCGACGAGAGTGAACGCCCGTAGGATTGATATAGGATTAGAGCCGCTGGAGACGTATTTGAACAAACAAAAGAGTAAACACCAGCCTAAAGGGAAGTAAGTATGTTGGATAGTTCAATAAAAACGGGCAGTGAGTTTGTAGGTGTGCACTGAGGTGGTTGAGTGCAACAGGAAAGAATTGAGTGCTAATTTCCCAACACTATAGAAAAAGCTCCTTCTACGAAGAGGCCGCGCTATGATGCGGCTTTTCGGGCCGAAGCCCTGCGGCTGGCCAGCGAAAGCCGCTCGACGCTGGCCGCTGCTCGTGCGCTGAATATTAATGCCAAGCTACTGGCCTTGGTTAAAAGTTTGGTACAGGAGTCGCATTTGGCTCATGCGTGGACGTAAAAAACGGCCATAGGAACACGAAAACGGTCCTTTTTAGATACCAGTGGTTGTTCCTGCCGCCATCCACTATTACTCCGAGAAAAGCGGTACCCAAAATAGGTTTACGGAATCATAATACCGTTAATGCGCTACAAACGGCTTTCCGGTACGCAACTGAGTCTTGGTAGCTGGCAAATGCGACTTCTGTACCAAACTTTTAACCAAGGCCAAAGGTGACCAGACATGCGGAGGCATTTCCTAGTCGCACATGGCTGTTGCAACACTTGAGCAAGAGGTCGCGGCTCGAGTAAGTGGCTTTATCGCTCATTTACGAACCTCACGTGGTCACTAGGAGCCTCCTGCGGGACCTTGGGCGGAATTATGCAACAGCCCTGCACCTTGTTGGCCCAAGTAAGCTATCGGTTCAGAATAACAACCGTTTACTTATCGCGTTTAAGCGGCTATGAACACGACGGTAGAAACTTCAGGTCAGGAACTGCACGTGTTACTAGGGGTCGCACTAGACCAGGAACAGAAAACCCCGCTAAGCCGCTTTCAGTAGCAAAAGCCATTAGGTAAGGAGGGCCGGCACCTTTTTACAAGCAGTATTTACGCGGAGTG
>Ga0265798_10001545_pt1 | contig 35690 bp, 33 predicted proteins | sample P3T30metagenome_FD_192430 | JGI IMG/M metagenome (GOLD analysis project Ga0265798, IMG submission 192430) | Plant litter microbial communities from East Loma Ridge, Irvine, California - P3 T30 | ecosystem: Environmental > Terrestrial > Plant litter > Unclassified | place: USA: California...
TGATATTGCCCTCCCAATTCCGGGTAAACGGGGTGCCCAGGCTGGAGATTATCAGCGGTATGCACACTGCAAACGCTCCGCTTCCGGACACAACATTCGAGACACTGTGGAACTGTACAAAAGAGCACTATGGGCTCACATCGACGACGGCGATAGTCTCCGCAGCGGGCATTCCGATCAGCAAAACAGCGGTGGGAGCCTGGGTCCACATCGGTTCAAGCAAAACGACTAATATCGCCAGCCTGATCGGAATGCGCTTTTTTCCGCGTACTCTAATCAGGCAGCCCACAATCGCCAGAATGGCGAAAGCCACCTTTGGTACGGTGAGAGTCTTCGGTGTAATTGGAAGAGGAATCCCTTTCGTCGCAGCTGGTATGGCGGTGTTTGATCTGGTTAGCATAGGGCTATGCGCGTACGAGGCTAAAAATGGACGCTGAAGCAAATCGAGAAGAACTGACCCAAGAGATCATCGAACTCTTCGTCTCGATCATCGGCTTCACTCCACGCGAGGCGGTATCGGCACAGACCAACTTCATCAAGGACTTTGACATCATTGATGACGACCTCACCTGCTTCATGATGCAGGTGAAGTGGCGCTACAAACTCAATCCAGATCCCGGGTGGCAAAAGATAGAAACCATCGATGAGGTGGTCGATCTGGTAATGGGTAAGCGCTGAACATAACCCATCCTCATGCAACTGGGCGGCGACCGGTTGGCGCGACGCTTCAACAAGCGCTGACGGTCCGGGGTATATTGGCGGCCTTCCCGGACCGGACCGCCTTTGATGAAACTCGATCCCCAGACCCTCGACCAGATCACCACGACCACGCTGGACAACTACAACCGCGTTGCCGACGACTTTCGCGAAGGCACGCGGGACCATGACGTCAGCCAGAATATCGACGCGTTGATGCGTCATATCGAGGGACCGACGCCATGGCAAATTCTGGATTTTGGCTGCGGGCCGGGACGTGATTTGAAAACCTTCACGGCGCTGGGGCACGTTGCGGTCGGGCTGGACGGCTCCGAGCGCTTCGCCGAGATGGCGCGTACCGAGACCGGCTGCGAAGTACTGCAGCAGAACTTCCTCGAACTCGACCTGCCACCCGCACGTTTCGACGGGATATTCGCCAACGCTGTGCTGTTTCACATCCCGCGCCAGGAACTGCCCCGCGTGCTGCTGCAACTCCACGCCACGCTCAAACCGGGCGGCGTGCTGTTCAGCTCCAACCCGCGCGGAGAAAATCAGGAAGGCTGGCAAGGCGAACGCTACGGCTCGTACCACGATCTGGAATCATGGCGAGCATTGCTGACCGAAGCCGGATTCGCCGAACTGGAACACTACTACCGCCCCGCCGGACTGCCGCGCGAGCAACAGCCCTGGCTGGCGAGTGTCTGGCGCAGGGTGTGAACCTGTCGGAAATATGACGCAGAGCGTGAGGCACTATCAGTGTTGGGGCGGATTTGATGATCGTTCCTACGCTCTGCGTGGGAATGCCTCCCAGGACGCTCCGCGTCCGCTCTCGAATGTGGCGCAGAGGGGTGCCCAAGCTCCAGCGTTATTCACGTCATGCGCTCGGCTAACTGAATCCTCCGTCTGTGTCATTTGTGACGCAGAGCGTCACGGGATGCATGCCCACGCAGAGCGATGGGCACGATCAGTGTTGGGGCGCACTTGTGTATAACGCTGAGCGCTCTGCGTGGTAACGCCGCCCAGGACGCTCCGCGTCCGATCCCACAGGCGGCGCGCCGCTCACTCAGTGCCCCGTCGCCAACTCACCGTCATGATCCTTCTTCTCATCAGCCTCACGACGCTGTTCATCAGTCGGTTCCTTGATCCGGTACCAGGCCACATAGAGCGCAGGCAGGAACAACAAGGTGAGCAAGGTCGCGATGATGATGCCGCCGATCATGGCGTAGGCCATGGGGCCCCAGAACACCTCGCGGGCGATCGGGATCATGCCCAGGCTCGCCGCCGCTGCGGTGAGCAGGATCGGACGACGACGATGTTCGGTGGCTTCTACCACGGCGTCCCACGGCAGGTAGCCGCTGCGCTCGTAGGCATTGATCTGGGTGACCAGAATCACCGAGTTACGGATGATGATCCCGATCAGCGCCAATACCCCGAGAATCGCCACGAAGCCCAGCGGTGTGCCGGTCGGAATGAGCGCCAGCACTACGCCGATCAGGCCCAGCGGCGCAACGCTGGCCACCAGAAACATCTTCTGTACGCTGTGCAACTGGATCATCAGGAACGTCGCCATCAAAAACAGCATCAACGGCACGACACTGGCGATAGGCCCTTGGGCCTTGCTGCTTTCTTCGACGGTACCGCCCGTAGCGACCTTGTAACCCACGGGCAGGCCTGAAGAGAATTTGTCGATTTCCGGCTGCAACTGCTTCACCAGATCTGTCGGCTGAATCTCGTCACGCACGGCACCTTTCACGGTGATGGTCGGCTTGCGATCACGGCGCCAGACCAGCGGCTGCTCAAGCTCGTAACCCACGGTAGCAAAGGCCAACAGCGGAATGGACGCTCCGGATGGTGTGACGATCTGCAGGTTCTGCAAGGTTTCAGGCGTGCCGCGCTCAGCGTCTTCAGCGCGCCCCACCACGTTGATCAGGTAGATGTCGTCGCGTACCTGCGTTACCGCCGAGCCGCTGACCACGCTGTTCATGAGCTTGGCAACGTCCTCGGAAGACAGACCCAACTGACGCGCCTTGTCCTGATTGATGTCGATGCGCAGGACCTTGCCCGGCTCGTTCCAGTCGTAGATCACTTCGCCTACATGCGGGTTGTTGTCGAGCAGCGTGGCCAGTTCGATGGCGTGCTGGCGGACCTTGTCGATGTTTTCGCCACTGACGCGATACTGCAGTGGGCGGCCCACCGGCGGCCCCATTTCCAGTGGTTGTACGTACGAACCAATGCCGACGTAGTCATCACGCAGACGCTTTTGCAGCCGCGCAGTCAAAGCGCCCCGCTCCTCAAGACCTTTACTGACAATGACCAACTGGGCGTAAAACGGGTTTTCCAGTTGCTGGTCAAGCGGCAGGTAGAAGCGCACGGCGCCTTGCCCGATATAAGTGCTCCAGCGCTCGATGTCCGGGTCATCCTTGAGGCTTGCCTCAAAGCGGTCGACCACCTTGCGCGTCTCGTTGATCGAGGCGTTCTGCGGCAGGTTGAGGTCGACGAGAATTTCCGGCCGGTCCGACGACGGAAAGAATTGGCTCTGCACGAACTGCATTGAAAACAGCGACGCTGCGAACAGCGCCAGGGTGATACCAATCGCCATCCAGCGGTGCCGCATCGCCCACAGCATGCTGGCGTTGAACGCTCGGCCGATGCGCCCCGGTTCCTCGGACTTGGGTTTGATGTTACTGCTCAGAATATGCACGCCGATCACCGGCGCGAAGAGCACAGCGACCACCCAGGACACAAGCATCGCCACCGCGATCACGGCAAACAGCGTGAAGGTGTACTCCCCCGCCGAACTGGCGTTCAAGCCAATCGGCACAAAGCCTGCCACGGTCACCAGCGTACCGGTCAGCATCGGGAATGCGGTCGAGGTGTAGGCATAGGTGGCCGCCTGCTCCTTGGTTTCACCCATTTCCAGACGCGTCACCATCATTTCGACGGTGATCATGGCGTCATCCACCAGCAACCCCAGGGCAATGATCAACGCCCCGAGAGAAATCCGTTGCATGGTGATGCCGCTGTATTCCATGAACACGAACACCATGGCGAGCACCAGCGGGATCGAACACGCCACTACCAGCCCGGCGCGCACGCCAAGGCTGACAAAGCTGACCAGCAAGACGATGATCACCGCCTCGAACAATGCGCTGGTAAAACCGCCCACCGCCTTGTCTACCACCTCGGCCTGATCTGAAACCTTGTGCACGCCAACACCGACCGGCAAATCGGCGGTCGAGGCATCCATGCGCGCATGCAGCGCCTTGCCAAACTCCTGGATGTTGCCGCCTTTCTTCATGGCAATCGACAGGCCGATGGCGGGCTTGCCGTTATAGCGAAACAGCGGCTTGGGCGGGTCTGTGTAGCCTCGTGAGATATCCGCGATATCGCTCAAGCGATAGAAGCGGTCGTTGAGCCGCAAGTTGACCGCCGCCAGGTCCTTTTCGGAATCAAACTGCCCGGAGGTGCGCACAGAAATCCGCTCTGGCCCGGCTTCGATCACGCCCGCCGGCGTCACTGCGTTTTGCGATTGCAGGCTTTGCACCACCTGATTCTGGTCAAGCCCCAGCGCTGCCAGCTTGCGGGTGGAGAAGTTCAGGTAGATGACTTCGTCCTGCTGACCGACCATTTCGACCTTGCCCAGGCCGGGCACTTCGCGAATATCGGCGCGGACTTTTTCGACGTAATCACGCAGCTGGCGCATCGAGAATCCGTCGGCAGTGAACGCATAGATCGAGCCGAACACGTCGCCGAACTCGTCGTTGAAAGACGGGCCCTGCAGACCTTGGGGGAACTGCCCGCGAATGTCGTCGATCTTCTTGCGCACCTGATACCAGATTTCAGGTATCGCGCTGGCGCTGGTGGTGTCACGCAAGTAGACAAACACCGTGGACTCGCCCGGCCGGGTGTAGCTCTTCACGTAATCCAGCGAATCCAGTTCTTCGAGCTTTTTCTCGATACGGTCGGTTACCTGCGACAGCGTTTCGTCAACCGTCGCACCGGGCCAGCGGGTCTGGATCACCATGGTCTTGATGGTGAACGACGGATCTTCTTCGCGGCCCAGCTTCATGTAGGAGAACACGCCCATCAGCAGTGCGACGAACATCAGGTACCAGACAAACGACTGGTGCTTGATCGCCCACTCGGACAGATTGAAATTCCCTTTCATCGTGGGCTTTCCTCATCGACTTTGACTTTCTGGCCCGGTTTCAGGCTGTTGACGCCTGCGGTTACCACTTTCTCTCCAGCGTTTACACCGCCTGCCAGCAGAAAGCTGTCGTTCTCCCGGCTGACCACACTGACCACTCGCGGGCTGACGGTCTGGCTCTGTGAATCAATGACCCAGACCTGCTGCTTGCCGTCGACGTCCTGCAACGCGATGATCGGCAGACGCATGCGCGGAGTAATGGTCGAGCTCAGTGTCACGCTGATCGCAGTGCCGAGTCGCAGTGCAGCAGGCGTATCGGTCAATGACAGGCGCGCGCGGCGGGTGCGGGTCGAGCGGTCGGCCTGAGGTTCGATTTCGCGTACTTTCGCCATGGTGTTGACCTGCGGATCAAGCTGGCTGGCGACGGTGAATACCACATCATCGGGCAACTGATCGGCCAGTGATGCGGGCAAATCAATGACCGCTTCCTTGATGTCGGGCCGCGCCAACGTCACCACTTCCTGTCCGGCGGTGACCACTTGTCCAGCCTCTACTTTCCACTCGGTCACCACGGCATCATGGTCACTGCGCAATTCGCTGTAGCTCAGTTGGTCCTTCGCCTGTTGGGCGGCGGCCCTGGCCTGCTCCAACGACGAACGGGTGGTTTGCAGATCAGTCAGCGCGATATCGAGTTGCGCCTGCGCGCCTACGCCACGGTCAAACAACTCTTGCTGGCGACGAGCATTGGCCTGGGCATTGATCCACTGGGCCTGCACGCGAGCAAGATCGCCTTGCCGGCCCCGGACATTGTTCTGTTGATCGGTCGGGTCGAGCGTAGCGAGCAAGTCGCCCTGCTTCACCTCGCTGCCCACGTCCACGTCACGACGGGCGATCCGTCCGGCCACACGAAAACCCAGCACACTCTGATAACGCGCTTCGATATTGCCCGCGAAACGTCCGAAGTCGGCGGTGGATTCCGGCTTGGCCTCAATGAACACCACTGGGCGTACCGGCTCCGGCGCAGCCTCTTCCTTGCTGCATCCAACCAGCAGCAAGCCGCTCAGCAACAGGCCTGACAGACGCTTCATGGTTGCACCTGGGTATTCTGTGGCGTGGGCTGATCGGCAATTTCAACCTGCATGTCCGGATGCAACAATTGTCCGCCCGCAATCACTACCTTCTCTCCACTTTTCAGACCGTCGCCAATGATGACGTTTGAAGTCAGGTAACGCATGACCGTGACCTTGCGCAGGTTGACCTTGCCCTGATCATCCACCACCCACACCGCTGGCTTGCCCAGTTGCTCACCGAGATCTTTGGTGAGCGCCGACCAAGGCAACTCGACACTGGCATTGGCCGGTACGCTCAAGGCGACACTGACTACCGAGCCCAGGTCCATGCCTTCAGGCAGCGCGTCCAGCGCAACCTTGACCTGCAACGTCCCGGTTTGTGCAGACACAGCGGGCGTTACCTCGCGCACTTTGCCATTGACCTTGATCGACGGATTTTCAAGCAGCGTCACCGTCACTGACTGATCCGTCGATGGCTGAACAAAGAGTGATTCGTAGACGTTGAACACAGCGTCACGTTCGCCGTCACGGGCCAGGTCAAAAATCGGCACCGTGGCCTGTACCACCTGGCCAACTTCAGCCTGGCGCGCGGTGATCACGCCAGGCGCATCGGCGATCAGGGCGGTGTAACTCAACTGCTCGCGAGCATTGGCCAACTGCGCCTGCGCCGCCTTCAGCGAGCTTTCGCTGCCACGCAGAGCAGCCTGCGCAGAGTCATATTCGCTCTGGCTGGTGTATCCCTTGGGCAGCAGCTTCTGCTGACGTACGAACGCCGCACGGGTCTGGGAAACACGAGCCTGCTCAGCGCCTACCGCAGCAAGGGCAGAGTCGACATTGATCTGCAAATCCTTCGGATCAAGCCGCGCCAGAACCTGGCGAGGCGTCACGCGGTCGCCGACATCCACATTGCGCTGAATGATCTTGCCGTTCACGCGGAAAGACAGGCGCGTCTGCACCCGAGCCTGGATGTCCCCGGTCAATGCGACACTGGCAGCGTATTGAGCTGTTTTTACTGGCAGCACGTAAACCCGTGGCAGGTCCGGCGCCGCCGGTTTTTCTTCGCCACAGCCAGCCAGAACCGTCAGGGTGACAGCAAGGCCAAGCGCAAACAGACTTGGAGGACGAGCAGGCATGCAGACTCCTTTTGCGGATGCCGGGTGCAAGCGTGAGATATCACGAGACGACAGCGTGAACATGCGACTGTGCGCGAGCGGGAGGGTTCCTTGTTCAAGTCATTGCCAGGCTGAGTCTGCGCTCAGCAAAAAGACGTCATGGCCACGTACAAAGCGGCCGCGAACAGGCATTGAAGCGGGGCTTCAAAGACGAGTGGTTTCGTATTCGCTCTGGCTTTGGAGGCTATGAGTTGTTCGCACAGGCACCTCGCCGGTTCTGATCGCGACTTGAGCGGAGCGCAGATTGCTTACCAGCGGTGTGATGAATTTCAGGGTATCCGGCCGAGTCGCTTCTACGTAACTCCGGAACGCTCTTTTGGCAGCGACGTTGGCCGCAGCCTTGGCTGAGTGACGACTGAGCGCCACCCCTCCGAACCGCGTACCCAAGGTGAGAAGGCTGGTCACCAGCGCAGCCGTACGCAGCCCTTTGGCAAGGTCGGAGTCCGGATCAGTGGTGTTGGCTACAAAGGCAGTGCCCCACAGCGCGCCTGCCGTCACGGCACCCACCGCAGTGACAGCTGTCAGTCTTTCGGAGAGATTCGCAGGTCTGTGGGACGGGCCGGTTCGGGCTGGCAAGCCCGTTGCGGGAACGATGGGGCGCTTGAGGTTGACCCCTCTGGTAACGGCTCGCAACGCTGGACGAGCGCTGAACAAGCCAAGCCCCGCTGTGATCAAGCCTGCTGCGATATACAACGCAGACTTCCATTCTTCAGACAAATGCCCACTCGGATCACTGCGATTCACCGGATCCCCGACGCAATACGCATACGCATTCAGCCCGCCCTTGCCGAACGGACTCAGGCTGTCCGGGCTGTTGAAACGCATCAGTACAGGGTTATAGGCGCGGTACCCATTGCCCAGCAAATAACGGCCTGTGACTGGGTCTATCTGTTCGCCATTGAAGCCAGGCCGACGATCAGCCGAAGGGCTGTGCCCATGAGGAGTGTAAGCAAAGGCCGAATGCTGATCAGGCGTTACCGAGTGCAGCACGCTGTGCTGGCGGTCCGTAGCGGCCAGTACCACGACAGGCAACTGGCTGCCCACCGTCTGCCGCGCAATAATTTGGCGTTGGTTTCGAAAAATGTGGAGGCTTTCAGCACCTTGAATCTCGCTGACCAGCTTATCGTTCTGATAATACAGTCGGGCCATCGCACTTTTGAGCGGTGAACGGCTCGCAAGGCGGTCGAGGGGATCGTAGCCATAGCGGCAGATTACTGTTTTCAGAGGCATGAAGCGTCACCCGTGCATGTGTCGAGCAATGGTGCTGTGCAGGCGAGATACAACTCGCCTGCACATTCCTGCCTTCACAGTGAACCCTTGGACAGGTGTCGACTACTCATAAAACTGTCAGGTTATTCACACGCAGTGCAATCAGGTGCGGGCGCCTTTGGCAGGAGCCCGCCGGTCCAGGTCGTCAGGCTTAACTGCCCGCCCCACCGTGCGCTTCTTCGAAGAAATAGTCCTTCCAGCTCGCCGCCTTGTTTTTCAATACGCCCAGTTCATGCAGCTTTTCGGCATAGATATACGTACGCTGTGGGGTGATGGTGAAGTCGATTTCCGGGTCCGAGACAATTTTCTCCACCAGCGGCAACGGCAGTTTGGATTGCTCGACACGAATGTAAGTCTGGGCGGCGGCAGGCTTGTCCGCCTTGATGATTTTTTCGGCCTCGGCCAGCGCGTCGTAGAACGCCTTGTAGGTTTTCGGGTTTTCGTCGTGAAATTTCTCGGTCGTGTAGAGCACGTTGAACGTCGCCTGACCGCCCAGCGCATCGTACGAACTGAGCACTTTGTGCACATTAGGATTTTCCAGCGCCTGGTACTGGAACGGCGGGCTGGAGAAATGCGAGTTGATCTCCGAGCCGCCCGCCAACAGCGCTGCGGTCGCATCCGGGTGGGCGAGGCTGACCGAAATATTGTCGAATTTCTTGTAATTGTCGTTACCGAACTCTTTGGCAGTCTCGATCTGCAAGGTGCGCGACTGGAAACCCACCCCAGCGGCAGGCACGGCGATGCGGTCCTTGTCAGTGAAGTCCTTGAGGGTTTTCACGTTGGGGTTATTGGTCAGCAGGTAGTTGGGCATCGAGCCCAGCGAGGCGATGGCCTTGACGTTCTGCTTGCCCTTGGTCCGGTCCCAGACCGTCAGCATCGGCGGTACGCCTGCCGAGACCACATCCAGAGCACCGGCCAGCAGCGCTTCGTTCATTGCCGTCGCACCGGAGATACTGTTCCAGTCGACCTTGATATCCAGCCCCTGCTCCTTGCCGTGTTTCTCGATCAGTTTCTGATCACGCACCACGTCGAGAATCAGGTAACCGATGCCGAATTGCTGGGCGATGCTGATTTTGCCTTCGGCCTGCGCGCCGCTGCTGAGCAGTGCGCCAAACAAACCGAATGTCGCGGCCAGGGCAGTCAGCACCGGACGCTGAAAAGAAATCGTCATGAAAGCTCTCATCCTGAACAGGTGAAAAAATGATGTGAAGAATGTCGGTTGATGGTCCTTCAGCGCTGCATGCCCCAGCGCTTGACGGTCAGGCGCTCAATGTTGGCGAACAGCAGGTTTTCCACCAGCAGGCCGATGAGAATCACCGCCGCCAGCCCTGCGAAGACCTTGTCGGTGTACAGCTCGTTGCGGTTCTGGAAGATGTACCAACCCAGGCCGCCCTTGCCCGACGACGCGCCAAACACCAGCTCGGCGGCGATCAGCGTGCGCCAGGCAAACGCCCAGCCGATTTTCAGGCCCGCAAGAATCGATGGCAGCGCAGCCGGAATGAGGATGTGCCAGACGAAGCGCAAACCTTTGAGGCCATAGTTACGGCCCGCCATGCGCTGGGTCTCCGACACACCCATGAAACCTGCATAGGTATTGAGCGCCAATGCCCACAGCACCGAATGCACCAGCACAAAGATCAGGCTGTTCTGCCCCAGCCCGAACCACAGCAGGGCCAACGGCAACAGCGCAATGGCAGGTAACGGGTTGAACATCGCCGTCAGCGTACTGAGCAGGTCGCGCCCCAGTTGGGTGGACACTGCGAGGGTGGTCAGGCCGAACGCCAGAACGATGCCTATCAGGTAACCCTGAATCAGTACGGTCAGGGAAATCCAGACCTTGCTCAACAGCTCGCCGGAAAGCAGACCGTCATAGAAGGCCGCAGCGGTCTGCAGAAAGCTTGGCAGCAGCAGGTCGTTGTTCTGGATACGTGCGGCAACCTCCCAGAGCACGGCCAGCGCGATCATGATTACAGTCTTGCGCACCCAGCTCAGTTGCCAGATGCGTTGCGCCAACGGGAGGTCGCGTGCCAGATCTTCCTGCGTGAAAGGCTCCAGCGTGATTTCGTACTCTTCGCGAAACGGGGGCGAAAGGCTCATGGTTGATTCTCTTTGTCAGCAACTTACCCAATGGGAGCGCGGTGTTAATAAGCGATGCGGATATCCTGGAAGCTCAGCTCTCGCTCAACCTGCCCGGCCTCGCCTTCATCGAACAGCAATCGATGAATACGCTGGGCGGTTTGCTGAAAGCCCACGCCACCGAGGCTTTTCAGGTCGTACTGGTGGCTGTTGATTTCCGCACGCACGCGCCCCGGATGAGGCGACAACAGCAGAATACGATTGCCCACCACCAGCGCTTCTTCAATGGAGTGCGTGACGAACAACAGGGTAAAACGCACCTCGTCCCACAGTTCCAGCAGCTCTTCCTGCATCTTGCGTCGGGTAAGTGCATCGAGTGCGGCGAACGGCTCGTCCATCAGCAGGATTTTCGGCTGCATGGCCAAGGCCCTGGCGATCGCGACACGCGCCTTCATGCCGCCCGACAGCGTATGCGGATAAGCATCGGCAAACGCGCTGAGCCCGACCTTTTCAAGGTAATAACGGGCGCGCTCCAGGGCCTCAGGACGCTTGAGGGTGCGCGATGCCAGCAGCGGAAACATGACGTTTTCGATCACGGTTTTCCACGGCGGTAATTGGTCGAACTCCTGAAACACCACAATGCGGTCCGGACCGGGCTCTTTGACCTGCTTGCCTGCCAGACGAATTTCGCCTTCGCTGGGCTGAATGAAACCGGCCACAGCCTTGAGCAGTGTCGACTTGCCGCAACCGGAGGGGCCGAGCAAGACGAAGCGATCGGCCGGGTCAACCTCGAAACTGACTTGATGAGTCGCCCTCACCACGCGCTCGGGCGTACGGTATTCAAGGCTGACGCCCTGAACCTGCAACAAGGCTTCAGTGGCGCGCTGAACAGACGGTTGCGGATGGCTACTGGGGCTAGCCGTGTGGCTTTGCACAACAGCATTCATGAACGGTTCTCCTGAATCAAAACGGCGCAGTGCCCTGGATGGTCGTGCGATGCAACTTGCGTCGCAGATGGGCCGGGCAGCCAGCCGCCAGGTGGATCAAGGAGCGGTTGTCCCAGAACACCATGTCGTTGGGTTGCCAGTGGTGCCGATAGATGTGCTCGGGCCGCACGCTGTGGGCGTAGAGCTCGCCGAGGATCTGACGGCTTTCGTCTTCCGGCAGGCCGAGAATGCGCGTCGTGAACCCCTCGCTGACAAACAGTGCCTTGCGACCGTTTTCAGGATGCGTGCGCACAATGGGATGGCTGACTTCAACTACTTGGGCCAGTTGCTCTGGCGTAAGGGTCGGACGCCAGTTGACGGCGTTATGGCCTTCGGAATAACGCGCGGTATAGCTATGAACGGCCGAGCGTCCTTCGACTGCATCACGCAGGTGTTGCGGCAGCGTGTCCCAGGCCTGGTGCATGTTGGCGAACAACGTGTCGCCGCCTTCGCTTGGCAATTCCTGGGCATAGAGCATCGACCCCAGGCTAGGCAGCTCCTTATAGGACAGATCCGAATGCCAATACTTGCCCGCATCACCCAGGCCGACCGGTTGCCCGTTTTCGACGATGTTGGAGACGATCAGAATTTCTGGATGGTTGGCCAACAAAAACTGCTTGAGCACGTGAATTTGCAGCACGCCGAAACGGCGGCTGAAATCGATCTGTTGCTGCGGTGTGATCTGTTGATCGCGAAAGACAATCACGTGGTAATCAAGATGCGCCTTGTGCACGCGTGCGAAGTCGGTGTCGTTCAGCGGCCTGGACAGATCCAGCCCAACGATCTCCGCGCCCACGTTTTCAGGGAATGGACGTACGTCGAAGGATTGCGAAACAAGTGGGGCAGATGACGCGAGGGAGGCTGCTGGCATGAGAACTCCGACTCCAGAACATTGATGTGGCTGAGAGACGGAACTGTATAGGTATAAGAAACGGAATTTAAATACCGTTGGGGAATATGGATATTTCTGAATGCGTTAGCGAAGAGGGGATCAGGTGATGATCATACGTGGAGTACAGGGTTAACACGGGGCAAGACCTTCACCAGCCAGCGGGCAGGCTCGCTGGCGAAGGTTTCGATCACAGAAGACAGTTGCTGGCGTTCTGATGAATGGCATCACCCGTCCACCCCACAGCATGCAACTGCCTCAGCTCAGGCATCAGAACGCTGGCAGTACCGCGCCGTCGTACTTCTTGATGATGAAGTCTTTGACTTCCTGGCTGGTCAACGCCTTCGACAGCTTTTCAATCGCGTCGGTATGAGCATTGTCTTCGCGGGTCACGAGGAAGTTCACGTAAGGCGAATCCGCGCCCTCGATGATCAGCGCATCCTTTTTAGGATTGAGCTTGGCTTCCAGCGCGTAGTTGGTATTGATCAGCGCCAGATCGACCTGGCTCAGCGCGCGCGGCAACACAGCCGATTCCAGTTCGCGGAATTTCAACTTTTTCGGGTTGGTGGCGATGTCTTTCGGCGTAGCCAGGGCATTGGTCGGATCTTTCAGAGTGATCAGGCCACCCTTCTGCAGCAGAAGCAGTGCACGGCCAGCGTTGCTGCCTTCGTTTGGAATGGCAACGGTTGCGCCTTCAGGCAGTTCGGCCAGGGTCTTGTACTTGCTCGAGTAGCCACCAAACGGTTCAACATGGACGCCCACACCGGTCACCAGTTTGGCACCTTTGCCTTTGTTGAAGCCGTCCAGATAAGGCTTGGTCTGGAAATAGTTGGCGTCCAGGCGTTTCTCGTTCAGTTGAACGTTTGGCTGTACGTAGTCAGTGAAGACCTTGATTTCCAGGTCCACGCCTTCTTTGGCCAGAGTCGGCTTGATCAGCTCAAGGATTTCCGCATGCGGTACAGGCGTCGCACCGACCACCAGTTTTTCGCCGGCGTGAGCCAGGCCAATCGAGAGCGCAGCCGCCAGAGCGGTCATCAACAACGTCTTTTTCATGCAATGTCCTTAGCGAAGTCCAAGAGCGTCAAAAAGTGACGCCTTATCAGTGGTTTGCCGCAACGTTATCCTTTGCTGCGGCATGGTGCGGACATTACCGGGGTTTTATATTCCGAGAAAATACTTTTTAAGCAAATGCTTATGCTTTTTTGCGCGCGAAGGCGAATTGCCACACCCGCACCGCTCTGGGACGGGCTCAAGCGTGCGCTTGCTCCAGTTGAACAGTCACATTTTCCAGCAGACGCTTGAGCACCTTGAGTTGATCTTCAGACCCGTCAGCCAGCAAGCGTTGAGTCTGACGCTCGATCAGCGTCAATGGACTGGTGATTTCAGGCAGGTTTATGTCTTGCGCCTGAATCTCGTCGCCGCTGCTGACCAGCAACGCAAAATGGATGACGTTCTCCAGCTCCCGGGTATTGCCCGGCCATGTGTGAGCCTCCAGCGTTCGCTGCGCGGACTCGCTGATCAACTGGACGGGCAGGTTCAGACGCTGACTGTAAATACCGACGAAATATTCGGCGAGCGGCAGGATATTGCCCGGCTGCTCACGCAAGGCGGGCAAATCCAGGCGACCCTCACTCAGGTAATGGTAAAGCCGCTCATGAAATTTACCGGCTGCCACCGCCTGCGCCAGATCGATACTGGTAGCGGCCACGAGACGCACATCGACCGGGCTCGGCTGATGCGCGCCGACCCGCGTCACTTCGTGATTCTCCAGCGCTGCCAGCAGCTTGACCTGGATCGGCAATGGCAAATCGCCGATCTCGTCAAGGTACAACGTGCCGCCATTGGCAGAGCCGAACCAGCCTGCACGGCTGCTGACCGTGCCAGTGTGTGCGCCCGCCGCATAGCCGAACAGTTCGGCATCCGCGTATGTCGGGCTGATCGCACCGCAGTTCACCGAAACGAACAGGCCTGACCGGTCACTGCCACGATGGATATGACGGGCCAGCAATTCCTTGCCGGTTCCTGACTCGCCGCGAATCAGCACTGGCAGCGAACGCGGCGCCAGCTGTTCCATCTCCTCGCGCAACTGACGCGAGCGCGGATCGATGAACACCAGCGCCTTGGCGCGAATACTCAGCGGGCTTTTTTCGGCATCGGGAAATGTCAGCAATGGCTGACCATAGGTTTCGTGACGGCTCATGACACACTCCCGCCTGAGCCATGGGTGAACTCAAGCGTTAAATAAAGACAGGGCCACACGGCCCCTCAAACAGGATGATCCAGTCAGGCGCGACGACGCGCGTGCTGTTCAAGACGGTTTTGCAAACGGTAAAGATAGGCGAAGCCCTGCTCCCAGCGTTGATGACCGGACTTCACATTGATATGCCCGGCCTGGCTCAGGAAGCCCAGCTCGGCCCCCCAGTGACGCGCCATTTCCAGGGCTCGCTGAGAACTGACGGCCGGGTCGTTATCGGAACTGACAATCTGTGTCGGAAACGGCAGCAGGTCGCAAGGCACCGGCGCAAAGTTGCGCAAGGCTGGCGGGCAGTTCGGACGATCCACATCAGCAGGCGCCACCAAAAGAGCACCCTGCACCTGACGCAGGGTTTCCAGCGGCGCCAATTGCGCCCAATGCGCGACGGTGACGCAGCCCAGGCTGTGAGCGATCAGGATCACCGGCGTGCTCTGCGAAGCAATGGTGCGCTGTAGCTCGCCCACCCAGTCTTCACGACGGGGCTTGTCCCAGTCAGCCTGTTCAACCCGCACGCTGTTGGGCAGGCTGTTCTGCCAGTGGGTTTGCCAATGATCATCAGGAGACCCCTGCCAGCCTGGCACGATCAGATACCGGATCGACTCGTTATGCATGGATTCGCCTCCTGCATGTATGCGTTCATGTGGCGAGTATAGGGACGGATCATATATTCGTTAAGGAATAAGAAGATATTTATTAATTCCTGAAAAGAATATGCAACGGAAGACAAAAAAAAGGGCCGCTCCCTGCCTTAAAGGAACGACCCTGATAAATGGTGTTGAAGCGAAGATTAAACGCAGTGTGTTACAGATGTGCGACGACGTTTCACGTTGCAGGAACCGAACGGCTGCCCGGATCAAGCGAGTCCAGAATGACCGGCTCAGCGTTCTGCGGCACTTCACGCGCGACGCTCCACACCACGATGGCTGCAAAGATGTCGAAAATTGCCAGCACCACGAACAATGGGCTGTAGCCGATCTTGGTCACCAGAACACCGAACACCATGGTAAAAGCGGCTGCGCCCAGGAAGCCGAACATCCCGCCCATGCCAGTAGCGGTGGCCACTTCGTTTTTGCCGAACGAGTCTGAGGTGATGGAGTACAAGGCGCCCGACAGGGTCTGGTGGGCGAAACCACCGACGCACAGCAAGGCGATAGCCGTGTAAGGGCTTTCAACCAGACCGATGCACGCCGGGCCGATCATGCACGAGCAACCGAACAGCATGACCATCTTGCGTGACGTGAACAGCGAGACCTTGCAGTACTTGTGAAACAGCGGGCTGAGGTAGCCACCCAGCACACAGCCGACGTCGGCAGCCAGAAACGGCAGCCAGGCGAACATCGCGACCTCTTTGATGTTCATGTGACGTTCCGTCATCAGGTACAGCGGTATCCACGCATTGAAGGTCTGCCAGGCCGGTTCGGACAGAATGCGGGCCGAAGCAATGGCGTAGAAATTGCGGTTCTTGAACAGCTTTTTCCAGCTGCCTTTTTGAGAAGGTGCATCCTTGAGGCGTGATTCCTGGCCACTGAGAATGTAATCACGCTCGGTGTCGCTCAGGCGCTTCTGGTCACGCGGGTGCTTGTACAGCAGCAGCCACAGGCCGCTCCAGGCAATACCCAGACCGCCGACGATCAGGAATGCCAATTCCCAGCCGCTTTGCAGAATGGCCCAGACCACCAGCGGCGGGGCGAGCAACGCGCCGATCGACGAACCGATGTTGAACCAGCCGATGGCAACCGAACGTTCTTTTGCAGGAAACCATTCAGTGGTGGCTTTTACGCCCGCAGGCAAGCCTGCCGCTTCGGTCAGGCCGAGCATGCCACGAAAGATCGCCAGGCTTTGCCAGCCGGTAGCAAACGCTGCGGCGGCGCAGGCCGCTGACCAGGCCACGGCAAAAATGGCGAAGCCCATCTTGGTGCCGATGGCGTCAATGATGTAGCCCGCAACAGGCTGCATCAGTGCATAGCACAACTGCCAGGCGACCACGATGTGGGCGTACTGCTCAGTGGAAATGCTCAATTCACTCATGAGCGTAGGGGCTGCGACCGACAGCGTGTTGCGCGCGAGGTAATTGACGATCAGGCCGGCTGTGACCAGCCCCACCATCCACCACCGTATGCCTTTGATTTTCATCTCTTCACCCTGCTTATTCTTAGATTGGCGATGAGCGTCCCGAGGCCGAAACCGAGGGGCGGCTGGCTTTTATGTAACTTCAAGTTACTAAGTTTGACCGGGATATTTTTTGGCAGCTTTCCCGAAGACCTGCGAAACAGGCGTCTTTTTCGAGCGGGAGAGGCATTTCCTGGATACGGAAATCAATGGATTTCATGCGCTTTGTTACTCTTTGAATTATTTTTATGGTTGTAATTTTATGAAAGCCGTACGTTGTCGTACAACATGGCGCATTTATAGTCATTTGCCAGCATCGTGTCAAATGCCAAAAATGAGAATGAGCAATGATTAAAAGCGCTCAGGCGCTTATAGGGATGTGGCCGAGCCAGCAGGGTTATACGATGACCAGGCAGTCATATTTCCCGGCCAGACAGGAGGCGGACGAAAGCACTGCACCCTGCGTCATAAACGGTTGCGAATGCGCCACACAGGACATCCAATCAGCCAGGACTTGCACAAACGTCATAAATACTTACATTCTCTGGCTGCGGCTTCAGGCAAAGGATCTGCCCTTTGATGCCCTGTCGGCATACGTCCGACGCTGAAAACCCACCCAAGACAGGAAAGGTCGCCCCCATGCCCGAGCCAAGCAGCCTCGCCAGTTGGACCCGCGCCCTGCGCAAGCAACTTGACGCTCTGGATCTGGACAGCGCGCAACTGTGCCAGGCTGTCGGCGTCGATCCGCTGCTGCTCGATGACCCAACGGCACAGATTCCGGCAAGCATTACTGCACAGCTCTGGCAACTGGCACTGAATGCCAGCCGAGATCCCACACTGGGCCTGCGTGTATCGCGCTTCGTCAGCCCCACCACCTTCCACGCGTTGGGCTATACGCTGGTAGCCAGTGGCTCGCTGCGCGAAGTCTTCGAACGTATCGTGCGCTACCACTTGATGGCAGAAGACTCGCTGGAGCTGGATTTCAGACCGGCTGGCGAGCGTTACGAGTTTCGCTTCCACGCACCGGCACACTGCCGAACATCAACGCATGAAATCATGGATGCTTTTGCGGCCATTTATGTGCGCACATGCAGGAACCGCTTGGGCAGGAACTACGCCCCAGTGGCGATCCATCTGCAGCGTCACGAGCCTGAAAACCCGCAACCGTGGCACGACCTGTTTCGTGCTCCACTGTTTTTTTCGGCGCCGGAAAACCTGTTGGAATTTGCCTGCGATGACTTTGACTGCCATCTGGATGACGGGCCGATACAACTCGATGAACAGGCCTCCGGCAACGAGCCTTCCACGTCATTGATCTGGGAACAGCGCGTACGCTCGGCCATCGAAACCCTGCTGCCCGAAGGTGAACCCTCTGCAGAAAGCATCGCCGAGGCGTTGCACCTCAGCACGCGCAGCCTGCAACGGCACTTGGCCGATGAAGGCTGTCGCTACGATCTGCTACTCAACCAGTGCCGTCAGAATCTGGCGCTGCTGCACATGAGCGATCCGCAAAGCTCCCTGAGTGAAGTGGCGTATCTGCTGGGCTTCACAGACACCGAAACCCTGAGTCGCGCATTCAAGCGCTGGACCGGTCTGACACCCGTACAGTACAGGAATGAACTGAGGCGCTGAGCACGCAGCCAGTCCACATCAGACCACAGCCCTGGCTTTGGAGAAATTCGCCACTTTGCGCAATTTTTCCACGTCGAAGACTTCCAGTCGCCCTTCCCCGAGACGCACGATCTTGCGCTCATGAAACTCGGTGAGTACTTCAAGCAAGGCCGAAGAAGAGAGTTGCGGCGCAGAGGACGATTGAATCTCATCAAGCGCGACCAGGCGACGTGCGTGGCTCAAATGACCGTACCCTTCGCACAACAGCAACAGCCGCCATGCCACCCCCGCCCTGGCGGGCAACTGTTGCAGCTTCTCCGCGCTCAGTAATGGCAGGCCGAGTTTCTGACTGAGCAGGCTGGCGAACCAGCGCCAGTAGTCCGGGCAACTGTCGAGCAGTTCAAGCAGCACAGCCTGAGGGATGTGCAGGAAGATAGTCTGATCGAGCGACCAGACATCGAACCGGCGCGGCGCACCGTCGAACAACGACACCTCGCCAAACCAGTAAGGCGGCCGAACCTCCTCCAGGCGCGGCGTCAGGCGCTGTTCCTGAATACCGCCAAGACGTACGCGGCCCTCCAACAGCACATAAAGGCCGCACGGCGCGTCGTCTTTTTCGAACAATAATTTGCCGGGCGTCTTGCGTCTCTGGCGAGCTGCGCCCAGCAGGCTATCCTGCAAACCGGCAGGCAGATTGGAAAACCAGTAGTCAGAGAGCAACCTTGACCGCCATAACACTCCATTTGTCATGTTTGCCCCTTTTTATTTCAGGCGTTCATGTTGCATAACGATACGGTGGCTCAACCCGAACATCGTCTCAGGCAGGAATAATAATGAAAAACCTTGTCGACCATCTTAGCCAATATGCTTCCTACCACCGGGATTCACGCAATATCGTGACCCACTTCGTAGGTATCCCGCTGATTGTGCTGGCCGTGGCGGTACTTTTGTCTCGTCCTGGCTGGATGATGGGCGGCTTCTGGGTGTCTCCGGCTGCGCTGGTCGCACTGGCTTCGACGATCTTTTATTTGCGGCTGGACCGATTGCTCGGCGTAGTGATGGCGGCGCTCCTGGGGCTGTGCATCTGGGCGGGCGCCAATCTTGCTCAGCAGACGACGATGGTCTGGCTGAGCGCAGGGGTAGCTCTGTTCGTGATCGGCTGGATTATCCAGTTCATCGGCCACTATTACGAAGGCCGCAAGCCTGCGTTTATCGATGACGTGACGGGCCTGATCATCGGGCCATTGTTCGTGGTCGCGGAACTCGCCTTCCTGATAGGCATGCTGAAACCCCTGCAGCACGCCATCGAAGAGCGCGCCGGCCCGGTAGGCAAGAATACCCGCAAAGCGGCGGTATAGCGGGTTCGGCAGGCGGTGCATCTTCAGCAGATGCAGCGCGTGCCTGCAAAAGGGCCTGGATTCAGGCCCTCGCACACTCAGAGCTTCTGCCAGACCTTGGGTTTGAAGAACAGCGTCTCGCCCTTGGCCAGGCCCACCAGGCTGTCGTGATCCTTGACCACTTCTGCCTCGATCAACTCCCCTTGCCCTTCCACTTTGAGCGTCACACGCGTGGTCGCACCCAATGGGCGGATGTCGCGTACTTCCGCGGCATGGTGATCTTCCAATTCCTGGCGCGACAACGACACCTCGTGCGGGCGGAACAGCACATGGCCCTCATCCCCCACGCTCAGCCGATTCGAGTCACCCAGAAAGTGATAGACGAAGTCATTGGACGGATTCTCGTACACGTCGCCCGGCGAACCGATCTGCTCAATCACGCCTTTGTTCATGACCACGATCCGGTCCGCCACTTCCATGGCTTCTTCCTGATCATGAGTCACGAAGACCGACGTCAGGTTGATGTCTTCGTGCAGGCGCGCCAGCCAGCGACGCAGCTCTTTACGGACCTTGGCGTCCAGCGCGCCGAACGGTTCATCGAGCAGCAGCACCTTGGGCTCCACCGCCAGCGCGCGGGCCAGCGCGATACGTTGACGCTGACCACCGGACAACTGCTCCGGGTAGCGGTCGGCCAGCCAGTCCAACTGCACCATGTTTAACAGCTCATGGACTTTCTCGGCGATGCGGGTTTCGTTCGGGCGCTCGCGCTTGGGTTTCATGCGCAGGCCGAACGCCACGTTATCGAACACCGTCATGTGCCGGAACAGCGCGTAATGCTGGAACACAAAACCGACGTTGCGATCACGCACGTCATGGCCGGAAACGTCTTCTCCATGGAAAACGATACTGCCGGCATCCGGAGTTTCCAGACCGGCAATGATGCGCAGCAGCGTGGTCTTGCCGCAGCCTGACGGGCCCAGCAAGGCAACCAGCTCGCCACTCTGGATGTCCAGACTGATGCTGTTCAGGGCCTTGAAGGCGTTGAACTTCTTGCTGACGTTACGGACTTCGATCGACATGATTATTCCTCCGCCGCACTTTGGCGCAGACGGTTAATACGGGATTCGCTCCACTGCTTGAGCAGCAGGATGAACAGCGCAAGGATCAGCAACAGGCTCGCCACCGCGAAGGCTGCGACGTGGTTGTACTCGTTGTAGAGGATCTCGACGTGCAATGGCAGTGTGTTGGTGACGCCACGGATGTGACCGGACACCACCGACACCGCGCCAAACTCGCCCATCGCACGGGCAGTACACAGCACCACGCCGTAAATCAGACCCCACTTGATGTTGGGCACCGTGACGTGCCAGAACATTTGCCAGCCGTTGGCGCCCAGCAGCCGCGCCGCCTCTTCTTCTTGCGTACCCTGCTCCTGCATCAGCGGGATCAGCTCGCGCGCCACAAAGGGGACGGTGACAAAAATGGTCGCCAGCACAATGCCCGGCAGTGCGAATACGATCTGGATGTCATGATCCTGCAGCCACGGACCGAACAACCCCTGAGCGCCGAACATCAGTACGTAGACCAGACCGGCAATGACCGGCGACACCGAAAATGGCAGGTCGATCAGTGTGACCAGAATGCTTTTGCCACGGAACGAGTATTTGCTCACGCACCACGCGGCGCTGACGCCGAACACCAGGTTGAGCGGCACCGAGATCAAGACGGCAATCACCGTCAGTTTGAGTGCCGACAGTGCATCCGGCTCAAGAATTGCCGTGAAGAATGCACCCAGGCCGTTTTTCAGTCCCTGAGAAACCACGATAAACAGCGGCAACCCCAGAAACGCGATGAACACCAGCCAGCACAGGCCGATCAGGATACGACGCGACACCGCGCTACCACGACGGGCAGCATTGGCGGAGGCAGCGGCTGAAACAGATGAATAGGACATGCTCTGCGCCTCCTCAGGATGGGGTTTCGATGCGTCGCTGCAGCAAGTTGATCAGCAGCAGCAAAATGAAGGAAACCACCAGCATCATCACGCCGATAGCCGTAGCACCCGTGTAATCGTACTGGTCGAGCTTGACCATGATCAGCAGCGGCAGGATTTCGGTCTTCATCGGCATGTTGCCTGCGATGAAGATCACCGAGCCGTACTCACCGACGCCACGGGCGAACGCCAGGGCAAAACCGGTCAGCCAGGCAGGCAGCAACGCAGGAACGAGGATGTGGCGAAATACCTGCAACGGGCGGGCGCCCAGACAGGCAGCCGCTTCTTCGACTTCCTTGGGAATATCCGCAAGCACAGGTTGCACGGTGCGTACCACGAACGGCAGCGTGACGAACGTCAGGGCCAGCGTGATGCCCAGCGGGGTGTAAGCGATCTTGAAACCCAGTTCGGTCGCGAACTGCCCAACCCAGCCATTGGGGGCATACAGCGCTGTCAGGGCAATACCGGCCACTGCGGTGGGCAGTGCGAACGGCAGGTCGATCATCGCATCGATGACCTTGCGTCCCGGAAAGGTATAACGCACCAGCACCCAGGCCAGCAGCGTACCGATCACGCCATTGATAAGGGCCGCGTAGAACGCAGTACCAAAACTCAGCTTGAGGGCCGCAATCACGCGTGGTGCCGTGATGATGGTCCAGAACTGATCCCAGGTGAGCTGAGAGGCATGAATGAACATGGCCGCCAGCGGTATTAGCACAATCAGACTGAGGTACACCAAGGTGTAGCCCAGCGTCAGCCCGAAGCCGGGTATGACGGGGGAGATACGACGCGACATAAAAGTCCCTGGTTTCACTTGCACGAAGCCCGGACGTTCATCCGGGCTGCTTGACCAACAGTGCGATACCGCGCCGCGCGGTATCGTCATTGGGTTTATTGCGCTTGGTAAATCTGGTCGAACACACCGCCGTCATTGAAAAATTTCGGCTGCGCAGTTTTCCAGCCGCCAAAGTCTTTGTCGATAGTGACCAGCTGCAGTTTCGGGAATTGCTTCTCGTACTTGGCAGCCACTTCGGCGTTACGTGGACGGTAGAAGTTCTTCGCCGCGATTTCCTGGCCTTCCTTGCTGTACAGGTGCTTGAGGTATTCGGTCGCGATTTCAGTGTTGCCTTTCTTCTCGGCATTTTTGTCGACGACAGCGACAGGTGGCTCGGCAAGAATAGACAACGAAGGCACGACGATGTCGAACTTGTCAGCGCCGCCATCTTCTTTCAGTGCCAGGAATGCTTCGTTTTCCCAGGCCAGCAACACATCACCCTGACCGTTGTTCACGAACGTGATGGTCGAACCGCGGGCGCCTGTGTCCAGAATCGGTACGTGTTTGAACAGAGTCTGTACGTATTCCTTGGCCTTGGCCTCGTCACCCCCACCAGCCTTCAGGCCATAAGCCCAGGCGGCGAGGAAGTTCCAGCGGGCACCGCCTGAGGTTTTAGGATTCGGCGTGATGACAGACACGTCTTTCTTGATCAGGTCGCCCCAATCCTTGATGCCTTTCGGGTTGCCCTTGCGCACCAGAAACACGATGGTCGACGTGTAAGGTGTGCTGGCATCCGGCAGGCGGGTCTGCCAGTTTTCAGGCAGGGTCTTGCCGAGCTTGGCGATTTCATCGATGTCACCGGCCAACGCCAGGGTCACGACGTCTGCGCGCAGACCATCGATCACGCCACGGGCCTGTTTGCCCGAGCCACCGTGGGACTGTTTGATCGTGACGGTGTCGTCCGGGTGAGCCTGTTTCCAGTGTTTGGCGAATTCTGCGTTGTAATCCTGATACAGCTCGCGCGTCGGGTCGTAGGACACGTTGAGCAGTTCATAATCCTTGGCGACTGCAGATCCTGCGAATACAGCACTGGCAAGTGCGGCCAGAGCAAAGCGGCGAATGGACATAGATGAAGCTCCTGGAGAATGCTGTGTGTTGGCTTTTTTTGATTCTTCTTCGCACGTCAGCGCGATGACCGCGCTGGCGCACTGATTATTGGCAGGGTGTATCAGGAGTCGAAACGAAGCCCTCCGGTTAACCAGTCGGGTGTGCTGTCAGCTCGGCTTGGCGCCGGAGTTCTGCAACCGGAATTTTTCCTTGCGCTCGATCTGGACCACTTGTGCGTTGTGCACAGTGATTTCAACAGCCCCAAAACGCAGGTCACGCAACGCACTCTGAATCTCACGCAGAATTGCTGCTTCGTCCTGACCGTCAACACTACGTAGAGATGCGCTCATTATCTGATTCCTTGAAGTAGGGGAGCCGGCCATCGCGACTGGGGGCGATGACGTGTGGCGGTAGGGCAATAATAATGAGGCGCGGATATTCTTAAAAAGACTATTTAAGAATGCAGATATAACCAAAGGAAATTACGGAGCTGAAACGTCCAACAAGACGCGCCTGATGCCTTGGCTGGCTTGGCGTTCAAGGCTGCGCAGGCGTTTTGAGCGGTGATGTGGCAGGGATAAGCACTTGCGTCCAATCGATCAATTGGGGAGGCATCGGTCGCGCGAACCAATACCCCTGACCCAGCTGACAGCCGTTGGCGAGCAGGAACGTCGCCTGATCGGCATGCTCGATGCCTTCCGCCAACACCTTCATGCCCATACTGCTGGCGAGCGCGATAACTGCTCGCACAATGGCGATATCGTCATCATCGTCGGGCAGTCCGGCCACAAAGCCTTGATCGATCTTCAGCTTCTGCACCGGCATGCGCTTGAGCCGCAGCAGCGACGAGTAGCCGGTGCCAAAATCATCAATGGCCAGACTCAGGCCCAGTTCGCGCAGCCGGTGAAGCTGTTCAATCGCCTGCTCGGGGTCTTCCATCACCGCGCTTTCAGTCACTTCCAGTTCAAGAAAAGCTGGATCAAGGCCGGTATCACGCAGCACTTGGGCCACCTGACGGTCCAGATCGCCACGGCCGAACATCCGGCTGGACACGTTGACTGCGACAAAGTCTGCCGCAAAACCCAAGGCCCGCCACTGCTGCATCTGGCGACACGCTGCCTCCAGCACCCAGGCGTCAATGTCGGCGATCAGACCGTTTTGCTCCGCAATCGGGATGAACTCGCCGGGCGATACCATGCCGCGCGACGGATGCTGCCAGCGCACCAGCGCTTCCACCCCACACATGCGGCCATTGGAGAGATCATGAACCGGCTGATAGAAAACCCTCAGTTCCTGCTGCTGGATGGCTCGACGCAGCTCACCAGCCAGCAATACCCGTTGCCTGGCATGGGCGGTAAGCTCTTCGGTATACAGCGCATAGCGCTCCCGCCCTTCACTCTTGGCCTTGAACAGCGCCGAGTCTGCATTGCGCAGAAACTGCTCATCCGTCAGCGCATCGTCCGGGAACAGGCTGATACCTGCGCTTGCGGTGATGAACAGCTGATGCCCAGCGACTGAAAAAGGCGCTTTGAATACCTCGATCACCTGCTGCGCCAGCGCAGCCGCCTGGCCCATCTGCTGGCAGTTTTTGACCAGCAGGGCAAATTCGTCCCCACCCAGCCGCGCCAGCGTCATTTCGTCATCGAGCAGCCCCTTCAGCCGCTCGGCCACCGCCTTGAGTACGTCATCACCCACGCTGTGGCCCAGACTGTCGTTGATGGTCTTGAAATGATCCAGATCGACCAGCAGCAATGCGCAACCGCGCTTGCTCGACCGGGCAGACGTCAGTGCCTGGCTGATCCGGTCCGTAAGCAACAGTCGATTGGGCAGGCCAGTCAACGCATCGTAATGCGCCAACCGAGCCAGCTCCTGCTCGGAGCGCCTGATCGCGCTGAGGTCGGAGAACACCGCGACGAAATGCTTCGGCTGGTCATCCTCGCCTTTGACGGCGCGAATCGTCTGCCACTGTGGATACACTTCCCCACTCTTGCGCCGATTCCAGATTTCGCCGCTCCACTGCCCGGCGCTGAGAATCGAACGGTACATCTGCCGATAGAACTCAGGGCCGTGCCGGCCGGACTTGAACTTGCTGGGGTTGACGCCCAGCACCTCATCGGGCTGATAACCGGTGATGTCCACAAATGCACGATTGACGTGAACAATGTTGCCCTTCGCATCGCTGACCAGCACCCCTTCAAGGGTACTGTCAAAGACTGCCGACGCAAGACGGAGCCGATCGGTGTCTTCCTGTTGCCGTTCAAGCAGAGCCTTGCCGCGCCTGTTCGTCACCAACCGTTCACGTGCGACAAAGATCATGACCGCGCTCAGCAGCACCCACGCGTAACCGCCTATCTGCTGCCCCCGCGCCAACAGAGCCGGATCTTCGATGAATAAGGGCAGCCAGTGGTTGCACGCTGCTAGCCAAAGGATGGCCAGCAAGCCATACAGAATGGCCGCTCGCAGGGCGCATACAGTCGTTTGAGCCATCGGAAAACCAAAACCCTTATGAAATGAAAGGATTATAGAACAGGAAACATCCTGCGACTCTTATCTAAAAGGGTGACTGGTTTTCTGTGTGATGTCAGTGATAATGCGTGCTGCTACTTATTTCTTCACGAGTGTCTTTACGAGGGCCAAACAGCCTATGTGGTACAACGGTTTGCTCGACCTTTCTGTCTGGCAGGTAATAGCAGTCACACTGGCCATGACCCATGTGACGATTGTCGGCGTCACGGTCTATCTGCACCGCTACTCTGCCCACCGTTCACTTGAATTGAACGCCGGGCTCAAGCACTTCTTCCGTTTCTGGCTGTGGCTTACCACTGCCCAGAACACCCGCGAGTGGACTGCCATCCACCGTAAACACCACGCAAAATGCGAAACCGTTGACGATCCACACAGTCCGGTCGTGAAAGGCTTGTCGACCGTGCTGCGCAAAGGCGCCGAGCTGTATCGCGAAGAAGCCCAGAACCAGGACACCCTGCGTATCTACGGCAAGAACTGCCCGGAAGACTGGATCGAGCGCAACCTGTACTCGCGTTACAAAATGCTCGGTATCGCCCTGATGGCGGTTATCGACCTCGTGCTGTTCGGCGCGCTGGGCATCACCGTCTGGGCGATCCAGATGATGTGGATTCCATTCTGGGCGGCAGGTGTGGTCAACGGCCTCGGGCATGCGGTGGGCTATCGCAACTTCGAATGCCGTGATGCCGCGACCAATCTGGTGCCGTGGGGCATCGTGATCGGCGGCGAAGAGCTGCACAATAACCACCACACCTACCCCAATTCCGCCAAGCTGTCGGTCAAGCCGTGGGAATTCGACATGGGCTGGGCGTGGATCAAGCTGTTCAGTTTCCTGCGTCTGGCCAAGGTCCAGCGGGTCGCGCCTATTGCCCATCGAGTCGAAGGCAAGGGCCATCTGGACATGGACACCGCGATGGCGATCCTCAACAACCGCTTCCAGATCATGGCGCAGTATCGCAAGCTTGTGATCGGCCCGCTGGTTGCCCAGGAGCTTGCCAAGGCCGATGCATCGGTTCGCCACCAGTTCCACCGCGCCAAGCGCCTGCTGTCACGCGAAACCAGCCTGCTGGATGACAAGCACCGCCTGCGTATCCAGACCATGCTGGAACACAGCCATGCGCTGAAAGTGATCTACGAAAAACGCCTGGCGTTGCAGCAGATCTGGGTCAAGACCAGCAGTAACGGCCATGACATGTTGTCGGCGATAAAAGAGTGGATTCACGAAGCCGAAGCCAGTGGCATCCAGTCACTGCGCGACTTCGCAGACCAGCTCAAAACCTACTCGCTGCGCCCCGCACAAGCCTGACACCGTTGATCGGTGCGCCCGCTGCGGGCGCACCGACACTTGAACTTCCCCGCGTAAATCCTATCTCACCAGCGTCCCCCATCCTCGATTGGGAGAGGCTGTGGCTGTATGCGCACGCCGCCTGAGATACCGTCCTATGGAAAAGCAAAACCTGACTGCTTCACCCAGCACCCCGATGACTGAAACACCTGCCGCCGCCGAAACATTGCTCGCCCTGATGCATGCTCAGGCAGAGGTCGCGCGCCTGAGCGAACGCGAACAGCTGTTCAGCTCGCTGCTGGTGAGCGTGAACGCTGTTTTGTGGGCGTTCGACTGGGAAACCCAGCGCATGGTCTACGTCAGCCCCGCCTACGAGCGCATCTTCGGCCGCTCTGCCGGGCTGTTGCTGGCCGACTATGGCGAGTGGCGCGACAGCATCTATCCGGACGACCTGAACTACGCCGAGCGCAGCCTGGGCGAGGTGATCGAAAAAGGATCAATCGAGGACCGTGAGTACCGGATCATCCGCGCCGACGGTGAGGTGCGCTGGCTCAGCGACAAATGCTTCGTCAGCCGCAACACCGATGCCGACCAGCGTCTGATCGTGGTGGGCATTGCCGAAGACATCACCGACAAAAAGCAGCTTGAAGACGAACTGCAACGCCTGGCCACCACTGACGTACTGACCCAGAGCAGCAACCGACGTCATTTTTTCGAATGCGCGCAGCGGGAGTTCGAGCTGGCACGGCTCAACGGCACGCCACTGGCGTTCCTGTTGCTGGACATCGATGACTTCAAGCTGGTGAACGACACCTACGGGCACCAGGAAGGCGACACCGTTCTGCAGCGCATCGCTGAAAGCGGGCGTTCAGCACTCAGACGAGGCGATCTGTTCGGCAGGATCGGCGGTGAAGAGTTTGCAGCGGTGTTCCCTGGCTGTGCGCCGGAGATGGCCATGCAGATCGCTGAGCGCTTGCAGCGCGAGATCCAGCGCCAGAACTTTCAGTGCGGCAGCAGTACGTTCAGCATCACCGCCAGCCAGGGCCTGACCAATCTGGGCCAGGACGACACCAGCCTGGAAGCCCTCTACGGGCGCGCTGACGCTGCGATGTATCAAGCCAAGCGCCAGGGCAAGAATCAGATCGTACTGGTCTGAAATCCGCCCTCAACGCCGCTCAAGCGACCAACGCATCCGCCCATCGCCTGAATCACGCTTCACTCGGCCCGATCAGACCGCCATTGGCGCGGTCATGGCCGGGTGATGCTCATAACCTTCCAGCGAGAAGTCGGACGGCTCGATCAGCTCCAGCCACTCTGGCTGGTAAACCCCAGTCTTGGCGAACTCGGGCACACGGTCGGAAATCACCAGTCTCGGCATCGGGAACGGCTCACGGGTGAGCTGTTCGTTGAGCATGTCCAGGTGGTTCTCGTAGACGTGGGCGTCGCCTATGAAATAGGTGAACCAGCGCGGCGTATAGCCGGTCAGGCGACCGATAAGGCTTAGCAACGCAGCACCTTCAGTCAGATTGAACGGCGTGCCCAGGCCCAGATCGTTGGAGCGAATGTACAGCGTCAACGAGATTTCACGGGTTTGCGGGTTCGGGTGCAGCTGATACAGCAGGTGACACGGTGGCAAAGCCATCTCGTCGAGCTGCGCGCAGTTCCAGCCGTGAAACAGAATACGGCGGCTGCCTGGATCATTGATGATGGTGTCGACGCACTGGCGGATCTGATCGATGGCCTTGTACAGCACGACGAACGACTGGCCGTCCTCTTCGGATTCGGCAATCTGGCGATATCCCTGGCTGATCGCTAGCTCAATCGCCGCCACATTGCTGACGTCGATCCGCTTGTAGGCGGGCCATTTGCGCCATTGCACACCGTAGATCTCGCCGAGGTCATCTTCGCCCTGGCGGAACGGGTTGTTCAGCCACTGGGCGTTTTCGTTGGCGTTCTGGTCCCAGACCTTGCAACCCAGCTCGCGAAATTCGGCCGCATTGCTCACGCCACGCAGAAAGCCGACCATCTCGCCGATCGCCGACTTGAACGCCATGCGTCGCGTGGTGATGGCCGGGAAACCTTCCTGCAAGTCATAACGCAGCATCGCACCCGGAAAGCTGATGGTGTTCACGCCAGTACGGTTGGATTGCAAGGTCCCGTGCTTGATCACGTGAGCGACCAATTCCAGATATTGCTTCATAAATCACCTGCATTTGTTGAACGCGCCGGGTGCTGTCACCCGGCGTTTCGGTGTTAAACCGCTGCCTTGGTGGCAGCCGGGGCACGCTTGTAGGCCAGCCAGATGAGGCCCAGACCCGCGATGATCATCGGCAGGCTCAGAATCTGCCCCATGGTCACCCAGCCCCACGCCAGATAGCCCAGTTGTGCATCCGGGACGCGGACGAACTCGACGATAAAGCGGAAGATGCCGTAGAACAGCGCGAACATGCCCGACACAGCCATGGTCGGCCGAGGCTTGCGTGCATAGATATTGAGGATGATGAACAACGCGACGCCTTCGAGCGCAAACTGATACAACTGCGACGGGTGACGCGCCAACTGCGCAGGGTCGCTGAACGGCGGGAACACCATAGCCCATGGCACGTCGGTGGGCTTGCCCCACAGTTCGGCGTTGATGAAGTTGCCGATACGACCGGCACCCAGACCGATCGGCACCAGCGGCGCAACGAAGTCCATCAGTTCGAAGAAGCTCTTGCCGTTGCGTCGGCCAAACCACCAGGCTGCGACCATCACGCCGACAAAGCCGCCGTGGAACGCCATGCCGCCCTTCCAGACCTCGAAGATCAGCAGCGGGTTGGCAATGTACGCCGACAGATCGTAGAACAACACATAACCCAGCCGCCCACCAACAATCACGCCCATGGCCAGCCAGAAAATCAGGTCGGAAAGCTTTTCCTTGGTCCAGGTCGGGTCGAACCGGTTCAGTCGACGGGACGCCAGTAGCCACGCGCCACCGATACCGACCAGGTACATCAACCCGTACCAGTGAATTTGCAGCGGGCCGATAGCAACGGCTACCGGGTCAATCTGCGGGTAAGGCAGCATTGCGACTCCTCAATGGGGAACGCCCTCGCAGGCGATTGAATCAGGCGGGCATGTTACCGGAGCCCGGCTTGATGCTCTAGCAGCGACCGATGGAAGCTGCGTACAGTGGCGAAAAAAGGAGCACTGCATGTGTTTGATCGTTTTTGCCTGGCGCCCCGGCCATAGGCTACCGCTTATTGTGGCGGCCAATCGTGACGAATTTTACGCGCGCCCTACCCAGGCGCTTGAACAGTGGGAGCACGCCCCCGGCGTCTTTGCAGGACGGGACCTGGAAGCAGGCGGCACCTGGATGGGCGTAGGTCCGCAAGGTCGCTTTGCTGCGGTGACCAATATTCGTGACCCTGGCCAACCCACCGGACGGCGCTCACGGGGCGAGCTGGTCGCGAAGTTTCTAGCTGGCGAGCAATCGGTTGAGGACTATCTGACGGATATTGCCGGACGCGCACAGGAATACACCGGCTTCAACCTGCTGGCAGGCGACGCCGAGCGGTTGTTTTACCTGAGCTCGATCGACCCGGTACCGCAATTGCTGGGGGACGGCGTCTATGGGCTGTCCAATGCCGGGTTGAATACTCCGTGGCCAAAGCTGCTTAAAACTCGATCCGCCTTGATCGCACAGTTGGAAAACCCACAACCCGCGGCACTGCTGGCAATGCTGCACGACGCCGAGCGCCCACCTGAAGCCGAGCTGCCCGATACAGGCGTCGGGCTGGCAACCGAAGCGCTGCTGTCCAGCGCATTCATTGCCAGCCCCCACTACGGCACGCGCGCCAGCACCGTGCTGATTGTCCAGGCCGACGGCGCTCGGCAGATGATCGAACACAGCTTCGGGCCCTGCGGCGCCAGGCTGGGTGAAGTGGAATTGAAGCTATAGAGCGAAGCGTACAAAAGGCGCGCAGACACGGGCTGTCTGCGCGCTGGAGGATCAGTGGCCCTTGACCGAGCCTGGATTGATCATTCGCGACAGCCCCAGGTTCTTCAGCGCCAGTTGCAGCGAGCTGCTGATGACTTGTGGGTTGTCGTTGGTCATGAGCTGAGCCAGCAGCTCCTTGGCCTTGCTCAGGTTGATCTGGCGCAGCATCCACTTCACTTTTGGCAGGTTGGTGGCGTTCATGGAAAGGCTGTCGAAGCCCATCGCCATCAACAATACCGCCGCTGCCGGGTCGCCTGCCATTTCACCGCAGATACTGACCGGTTTGCCCTCGGCGTGCGCATCGCGTACCACACTCTGCAACGCCTGAAGCACCGCAGGGTGCAGGTAATCGTAGAGATCGGCAACGCGAGGGTTGTTACGGTCCACCGCCAGCAGGTACTGCGTCAGGTCGTTGGAGCCCACTGACAGAAAGTCCACCTGACGCGCCAGATCACGCGTCTGATAGACCGCCGCAGGCACTTCGATCATGACGCCGACCGGTGGCATTGGCACATCGGTGCCCTCGTCGCGCACTTCACCCCAGGCGCGGTGAATGAGGTGCAAGGCCTCTTCCACTTCATGAGTACTGGAGATCATCGGCAACAGAATACGCAGGTTGTTCAGGCCTTCGCTGGCCTTGAGCATCGCGCGGGTCTGAACCAGGAAGATCTCCGGATGATCGAGGGTAACGCGAATACCGCGCCAGCCCAGAAACGGGTTGTCTTCCTTGATCGGGAAGTAGGACAGCGACTTGTCGCCGCCGATGTCCAGGCTGCGCATGGTCACAGGCAGCGGGTGGAATGCGGCCAACTGCTCACGATAGATTGCGAGCTGTTCCTTTTCGCTCGGGAAGCGCTGGTTGATCATGAACGGTACTTCGGTGCGGTACAGGCCAACGCCCTCGGCGCCACGCTGCTGGGCACGCGCCACATCAGCCAGCAAACCTGTATTGACCCACAGCGGCATGCGGTGCCCGTCCAGGGTCACGCACGGCAGCTCGCGCAATGCATCGAGGCCCTGGGACAGCTGGCGCTCTTCCTCGACGACCTTGCCAAACTGCTTGCGCATGATGTCGCTGGGGTTGGTGAAAACCTCACCGTGGTAGCCATCGACGATCAGATCGATGCCATCCACCTTGGAGTACGGGAAGTCCACCAGGCCCATGACCGTGGGAATACCCATGGCTCGCGCCAGAATTGCTACGTGGGAATTACCGGACCCCTGAACCGAGACCAGACCGACCAGCTTGCCTTCCGGCACTTCACCGAGCATGGCCGGTGTCAGCTCTTCACTGACCAGAATGCTGTTGTCGGGATACACCAGCGTCTGTTGTCGCGCTTCCTGAAGGTAGGCCAGCAGGCGACGACCGAGGTCTTTGACGTCGGACGCCCGTTCGCGCAGGTAAGCGTCGTCCATCAGTTCGAAGCGTTTTACGTGTTCATTGACCACAGAGCGCAAGGCGCCCTGCGCCCACTGTCCGGTCTTGATGACGTCGGTCACTTCGCTGCCCAGCGAAGCGTCATCGAGCATCATCAGATAAACGTCGAACAATGCACGTTCTTCAGGACGCAATTGCGTCGCCAGCTTGGCAGACAGGGTACGCATGTCATTGCGCACGCCTTCCAGCGCGTTCTGGAAGAGGGCCAGTTCGGCGGCAATGTCAGTAACGGACTTGTCCGGCACCACTTCGAGGTCGGCGGGCGGCAGCATGACCACCGCGACACCGACCGCCGCACCCGGCGAGCCCGCCACGCCGACGAATTTCGCTTCCTGAATACCTTTGCCCTGGCGACCCAGACCGCGGATCGAGCCGGTGGCCTCGGCGTGGGCAATAACGCCCGCCAGTTGCGCACTCATGGTGACGAGGAAAGCTTCTTCACCTTCGTCGAACTGACGACGCTCTTTTTGCTGGATCACCAACACACCGACCACACGACGGTGGTGAATGATCGGTGCGCCCAGGAACGAGGCATAGCGCTCTTCGCCGGTTTCGGCAAAGTAGCGATAACGAGGGTGATCAGCGGCGTTTTCGAGGTTGAGAGGTTCTTCGCGTGTACCGACCAGGCCGACAAGACCTTCATTCGGCGCCATGCTGACTTTGCCGATGGAACGCTTGTTGAGGCCTTCCGAAGCCATCAGCACGAAACGGTTGGCTTCAGCATCGAGAAGGTAGACCGAGCAGACCTGGCTCCCCATGGCCTCCTTTACACGTAGCACAATAATGCCCAACGCCGCCTTGAGATCCTTGGCGGAGTTAACTTCCTGGACGATCTTGCGCAACGTATTGAGCATGGCTCGGGGTCGAACTCCGTGTCAGTCGCGCGATAACAGGCGCGGGGCAAGCTCTTTGAGTGCGCGTCGATACACCTCGCGCTTGAATGTCACCACCTGGCCCAACGGGTACCAATAGCTGACCCAGCGCCAGCCATCGAACTCCGGTTTACCGGTCAAATCCATCCGCACCCGCTGCTCGTTGGAGATCAGGCGCAGGAGAAACCATTTCTGCTTTTGGCCGATACACAGCGGTTGGCTATGAGTGCGGACCAGTCGTTGCGGCAGACGATAGCGCAACCAGCCCCTTGTGCAGGCAAGTATTTGCACATCCTGTCGCTCAAGCCCGACTTCTTCATTCAACTCACGATAAAGCGCGTCTTCCGGCGTCTCCTGCGGGTTGATACCACCCTGAGGAAACTGCCAGGCATCCTGGTTGATACGGCGAGCCCATAGGACCTGACCAGCATCGTTTGTCAGAATAATCCCGACATTAGGACGGAAACCATCGGGGTCGATCACGGCAACAACCTCGCAAACGCATGTCGCCGCATTGTTCCACAAAGGCGATCAAACCAGCAACGAGGCTTATCACCTTATGTGAAGACTTGTGAAAACCTCGTATTCTGGGGCTCTTTTTTCAGCTATTTCAGCGAGTAACCGTATGCGCCTGGCTTTATTCGACCTCGATAACACCCTTCTGGGCGGCGACAGCGATCACGCCTGGGGCGATTACCTGTGCCGTCGCGGCATTCTCGATACTGCGACCTACAAGACGCGCAACGACGAGTTCTATCAGGATTATCTGGCCGGCACGTTAAACATGACCGACTACCTGAACTTCACGCTGGAGATTCTCGGCAGCACCGAAATGAGCCAACTGGCGCAATGGCACGACGAATTCATGCGTGACTGTATCGAACCGATCATGCTGCCCAAGGCACTGGAGCTGATTGCCAAACACCGTGAGGCAGGCGACAAGCTGGTGGTGATCACCGCGACCAACCGCTTCGTGACAGCGCCTGTCGTGGGCCGCCTGGGGATCGAGACGCTGCTGGCAACCGAATGCGAGATGGTTGACGGGCGCTACACTGGCCGCACCACTGGCATCCCGTGCTTTCGTGAAGGCAAGGTGACGCGGCTCAATCTGTGGCTGGAAGAAAACGCGTACAGCCTTGAAGACAGCTATTTTTACAGCGACTCGATGAATGATCTGCCGCTGCTGGAACAGGTGACCCACCCTGTTGCGGTCGATCCAGACCCAACGTTGCGCGCAGAAGCCGAGAAACGCGGCTGGCCGGTCATTACGCTACGCAATTGATCGCGCCTGCAATCACGCCGGTTTGAAGCCCATCAAACCGGCAATCACTACGAAACACACAGCGCTGATAATCGCCAGCGCGAGGGTAAAACCTCGCCTGCTGCCCTTGGAACCGAGGCGCAAACGGCTCAGCCGGATCACCAGCCAGACCCAACTGACCAACCCCAGTGTGTAAAGCAGGCTACTGCCCAACACCCAGGTCTGGCCGAGCGACAGCCCAACCAGATGCACCAGCCACCAGCCGGTAAATGGCAGAATCGCCAGACACACCGCCATTGCGATCCAGAAAAACAGCAAAGGGCGCTGGAGCAGACGATTCTGGATGGTCGCGTCACCCTCCAGACGAACCTTCACGACACCACTGACAAGCACCAGCCCGCTGAGCAACAGCAGCGTCATGGCAACGATGTGCAGGGTTTTAAGGGCAGTGAGGGATTCCATCGGGGGGTATTCCTGTCGAGTCGAGGCGTGTTGAGTCTAGCAGCAGGGTGAGGCTATCCGTCAGTCTTCGCGAGCAAACGGAGGGCCGCCCGGCTCGTACCCACCCTGCTGCAACTTCAACTGCTCGCGAAGAGGTCGGTACAGTCGACACATCGGTTCAAGATGCACCGCCCGTTCTCTCAGCCGAGAAACAGCCGGTACGCCGGGTTTTCGCTTTCGTCCCAGTACGGATAGCCGATTTCACTCAGGGCATGGCCAACCAGATGTCGCTCATCCTCGGGCACCACCAGCCCGGCGACCACGCGGCCATCGGCTGCGCCGTGGTTGCGGTAGTGGAACATCGAGATGGTCCAGCGTCCGCCCAGGCGGTTGAGGAAGT
>Ga0265798_10001546_pt1 | contig 35661 bp, 27 predicted proteins | sample P3T30metagenome_FD_192430 | JGI IMG/M metagenome (GOLD analysis project Ga0265798, IMG submission 192430) | Plant litter microbial communities from East Loma Ridge, Irvine, California - P3 T30 | ecosystem: Environmental > Terrestrial > Plant litter > Unclassified | place: USA: California...
ACGTTGAAAACCTTGGCCGCCTGACGATCCGACAGACCCGAGTCCTTGATCTCTTGGCGCGTTTTCGGTGTAGTACGGGCTTGCGGGTGACACTTATAGCTCGCTCTAAAAATGGGGGATTACCCGGCCATCTGTCAGGAAATTAAACGATGAGCGGGTATTACAACGGACTGATGTTCAAAACTCCTCTTGAAGCTCAATGGACTGACTTTTTTGACTTAGCAGGTTGGACGTGGCATTCGAACCCGACGAGGGTGGGTAACTGGGCTCTGGACTTTTTCCTCAAGTTCGGCTGCAATCATTCGGAGTGCGGTGGGTACCACACCCTGCTGGCCACCGTGTTTCCGTCAAAGTCGATTGAGGAATTCAGTTTCCATCCCTGTATGGAATACTCGTACGGGATCCCCGCAGAAGGCACTGCCAGACCTCGTCGTCGAGCTGTTGCATAACCTGCTTGCAAATGCGTTCCGGCATCATCAGATGCGAACTGGACGGCAAGTCGTCTGCAAATGCGGACAGGAATCCGGCATGCTCATGCAAGGGCGCCGCGAACTCTATCAGCAACTGCGCCGGCGTGCAGCCAGTGCACTCGACCACGCTTTGCAGGCACCGTTGGTGGCCAGTTGCTGTCGCTGGCTCAGGCCGGCCCTGGCGAGTGGCGGCGGCTAACGGGCGACGTCAGCTGGCCCGGCGGGGCGATTATGCCTATGGCGAAGGTGGAAGCGGACATTGTCGCGCTCTCGAGCTATTCGGCCCACGCCGACCAGCAGGACTGCTCGACTGGATTTTCGACGTGCGTGACGATCTGCGTCCCATCGAGAGTAGGCTGGTGTTCATTCAACATGGTGGGGACGCTCAACGCCAGCAACTGGCGACGGCGATCGAGACGCGGGCGAGCAAGGAAGGCGTGGATGTCACGCCGGTTTTGCTTGGCGACCCTGCCCTCTGGTACGACCTTGACCGGAATGCTCTGGAAATTCAAAGGAAGTCTGGCTGAGGCAGATGGAGGCGGAGATTGCTCGCCTGCCATGCGAAGTGGCGAGGCGCCGCACTTCAGGACAGTAATCCGGGCAATACCGCACAAAAACAGTTTTTTTGGTGTATCTGTGTGCTCGCTAGAGCGCCGCTGCCAAATGCCGTTGGATCGGCATCTGCGGCGGTACAGCCCGACGGTCGGAATACGCCCCGAATGACGGGCGCATCGCACGCAAATGAGCCTCTGTTGAAGAAGAGTTATTTTGTCTTGTGCAATTAATGCTGGTAATCCACAATATGTGACTGCCGTTGCCAAACGAGCCATTCACGTCTCAGCGTCGCCCTGATGAGCAAAACTCGATATTTATCCGCAATCCTTGTGACCGCTCCCTTGCCTCATGGCTGCCACGGCCGCCTAAAGTTGGCACGAAAAATTATTCCTTCTGCATGAATGTGCGGAAGTCTAATATGTGACCGCCTCTCTGCGTCCCGGTCCGCCTGACAAACATGGCAAACCGGCTATCTAAAAGCCTTCCACAACTAGACCTCATGCTCGACTCAATTAACGACCCAAAATTCGATTGCTACCGGGCCTATATCGAACTCGCTCGTAGAAACGGGAAGGAGTGGGAATTTCTTGAAAACCTGAACCGCACTTCCGAAGATCTGGACAGGTGGCTGCTCGATCAGGAAGACACGCACTTCTGGCCCCGGCTCGGCGCCACTGCCGACGTGCGCCGTGCGCAATGGATGGCAATCGTTGCCGCCAAGCGGGTAGCCGAGGAGATGTCGGTGGCGGCTACCCGTCCGCTCGTGATCGTTGGTGTGGAGGAGACCGAGCAGAACATCCAGGTCCCGCCCGTCGAAAGGAGCGCCTGGCAAATGTACCGGGCTCACCTTGGCCGTCAGAACTGGAAGCCGGCGGCCATCGACAGCATCGAGAACTCGGCGCTGCACATCCTGCGCCGTATGCGCCTGAGTACGGCGGAACGGGGGCCCGTGAAGGGGCTGGTAGTTGGTCACGTGCAGTCAGGCAAGACAGCCAACATGGCAGGTCTGATCTCGATGGCAGCGGATTATCGCTGGAATCTCTTCATTGTACTGAGCGGCACGCTGGAGAATTTGCGTCTCCAGACGCGAAAGCGTCTTGTCCGGGATCTGAATCATCCGGGGCATCTCAGCTGGAAAGTCGTCGAGCATCCGTCTCCTTCCATGCCGCCAGGTGCCAGGGCTCAGGACATGCAGTTCCATGCAGCCGGGCACGACCGTCATCTGGTAGTCAGTCTCAAGAACGCGTCGCGGCTGGAAGCCTTGATCGGCTGGATCACGAAGCACGAGGTCGGGATGGCGCAGATGAGGATCGTGATCATCGACGACGAGGCCGACCAGGGCGGCATCAACACCGCCAACATTTCAAAGGAGGAACGTTCGCGGATCAACGGGCTGATCGTTCGGCTCGTTCAGTTGCCGGTTCAGAGCGTCAACTATGTGGCGTACACGGCGACCCCTGCGGCCAACTTCCTGAACGAGGGGCCGGGCGAGTCGCTGTATCCGGAAGACTTCATTGTGGCGCTGCCACAGTCGAACGAGCACTTCGGTCCGCTCCAGATCTTTGGTCAGCCCGAAGCCGGACAACCGCCGCTGGGCATTGTGCAGGATGTGGCGCCCGGGGACTTGGAGGTACTCGCTCTGCTTCACGAAGGAGAGGACAGCGAGTTGCCGGGCGCTCTCGAAGAAGCAGTGCTCTGGTTCCTGTGCTGTGTGGCCGCGATGCGGCACAAGGGTATTCGCAAGCCCGTCAGCATGCTGATTCATACCAGTGCGGCGCAGCGGCACCATGCCGCCGTTGAGACCGCGCTGCGCGCATTCCTGTCCGCATGCGGGGCCGATCTGCCCGCCCTTGTCGTGCGCTGCGAGGCCGTCTGGGAGGAGCGGACGGCGGATCTGGATCCGGACACCTTCGGCGAGCGCTTCCCGACCTACGGCAGGCTGGCGGAACTGGGGGGTTATCCGCCATTCGCCGATTTTGCGGACGGCCTGGCGGTACTGGTCTCGACCGTCACGGCAATTCAGCTCGACGAAGACTACGAACGTACGTACCACGAGGGACTTCACGTCTGCGTCGACAACTGCGCCAACAACGGCATTTCCGACGAAAACGAAGTCCGTCGTCTGTTCTATCCGGATCCCGAAGATTCCAGGGTGCCCGATACCGCGACCGCCTTCATCGTGATCGGTGGTGGGACGCTGTCGCGAGGCCTGACGATCGAAAATCTGGTCAGCACCTTCTTCCTGCGTGCCTCGGCGCAGGCCGATTCGCTGATGCAGATGGGACGCTGGTTCGGCTATCGGAAGGAATACGAACTGCTACCGCGTATCTGGATGCCGAAGACCACCCGCGAGAAGTTCGAGTTCATGACCATCTACGAAGAGGATCTGCGCGATGATCTGCAGCGCTTCATGTACCGCGGGGCTCGTCCGTCGGAGTTCGGTCCACGGGTACGCGTCCATCCGCGTTCGTCCTGGCTCAGACCCACGGCAAAGGGGCGGATGCAGAGTGTGGTTACGGCGGATTATGACTTCTCTGGCGTGAACCGGCAGACGACCCTGTTCCACGATGGACCTGGTTCCGTGGCGTTTCACGAACAAAATCTTTCCGAAACCGAGACATTCCTGGCCGCGGCGGGCACGCCGGTAGAAGGGCACGGCAACAGCCTCGTCTGGCGCGGCGTTGGTGTTGCGGAGGTGATCGCCTTCCTTCGCGGATTCCGTTTTCATGATGCCAGCCAGTTCTTTTCCGAAATCGAGCCGTTTCTCGAATGGCTCGACAGCCAGGCTGCCGAGGCCGGTTATGACTTCTGGAACGTGGTCACAGCCGGCAGCGATCCGAGCAAGGGGCGCGCCTGGCAGTTGTCGGGCGGGGCAGTTGGCCTTGTAAGGCGTACCCGCATGCTGCCGAACCGTAGCGATGGCGCGGTTTCGATCGGTGCATTGCGTGACCCGCGCGATCTGCTGGCAGACGCCGGTGCCGCAACTGCAGCCGGACTGAAGGGGCCGCTCAACAACATCAGGGTTGACGAACTGCGTAAAGAATCTGGTGTCGGCGGCATCCCGCAGCTTCTTTTCTATCTCATCGACAGAAACAGCAAGCCCGGAGACGCAGCGCGCGAGGTCAAGGAGGACGGGAGCGCCCGCGCAGATCTCGATGCCGGAACGGACATTGTCGGCCTCAGCCTGTGGTTGCCAGGGGTAAGCGATCGCAAGAACGGCTTCGCAGTTCGTCTGACGGTAAGGATTCCGCCTGCGCTGCTGGCTTCCGACGACGATCTGCCCGGCACCGGAGAGGAGGGCGATGTATGAAGTATCACGCTCTACCGCTGCGGCCCATGCAGGAGTCCGGTGCGTTTCTGCTGCGTGCCATGCAGAACGAGGACATGCCGCGGCTGGATCTGCTGGTGCGCGAATCAGTCCAGAACGCGCTCGATGCGGCGCTGGACCGACAACCTGGTGGTGAGGTCCGGGTTGCGTTCAATGTGCGCGAGCATGCCGCGGAGACAGTCGCTTCGCTGCTGTCCGAAGGCATCGACCGGAAGACGCTGCTGGGACGGTTTCCGGCCGGGGGACAACTGCTGGAAGTCCGGGATTCCCTGACCGAGGGCCTGACGGGCCCGTTGGGTTTCGACGAGATCGGACCGGACGGGATGCATGGCAACCTGCTCAAGCTTGTCTACGAGATCGGTCGAACCCGTAGCGATAACGACGCTGGCGGATCATGGGGGCTGGGGAAGACCTGCTACTTTCAGATGGGCATTGGCCTCGTTTTCTATTACAGCCGGATCAAACTGGGCGGCGGGTACCAAGAGCGGCTCGTCGCCAGTCTGGTCGAGGATGAGACCAGGTCCGACAGGCTGCAGCGCGCCACGAGAACCGGCATCGGCTGGTGGGGGGCGGAAGGGGCGCTGAAGCCGGTCACGCGGGCGTCGCAGATGGAGCGAGCGCTCGACATGCTCCGCGTCAAGCGCTTTACCGGAGAGGAAACCGGCACGTCGATCATCATTCCCTTCCTGCGCGATGACCTCGTGCCGGCCGGAGCGTCCGACGACGATGACGGTACTGTGCACCGCCCCTGGTGGTGCGACAACTATGGCGACTATATCCGGATCGCACTTGAGCGCTGGTTCTGCGCCCGGCTAGACAACCCGCTCTTTGCAACCGGCCCGCGTCTTAGCGCAAACGTCAACGGCAAGGAAATCGCCGCGGGCAAGATGCTGCCGGTGTTCCAGGTTGCGCAGGCGCTCTACAACCGGGCGGTCGGCGCACCGCCCGGGGAGGGGGATTACCTAACTCGGAACGCTGTTCCTGCCGATGCGGTCATGCTGCAACCGGTTGCGCCGCGCAGCCTTTTCACGGCGTCAGGCCCGGCCGGCGACCTCGCGGCGGCTCTACTGACGCCAGAGCAGCTGGGCATGGCCGCGCCCCTGAACCATTACGACCCGGGAATATGCGTGTTTGGGAGATCCGGTGCGATTCCTCCATATCGCCCGCTGGTCACATTCATGCGCCGCCCAGGGATGTGCGTATCCTGGGAGGACAGCACGGAAAGCCGTGGCTGGGCAGGCGGTCAGCCAGGTGTGGCGGATAGCCGTTACCTTGTGGCCGTTTTCGTGCCACGGCAGAATCGGGTACTCGTGGATGCAGGGCGCCGCACCAGGGAAGAAACTCCGGTCACCCTGGAGTCGTACCTGCGGGGCTGCGAGCGCGCCGATCACGCGGCGTGGCACGACGTGGCCGGACTGAAGGTCATCGAACGAATCCGCTCGAACTGCGCTCGCATCCTGCGCGACTTCGGTAGCCGTCGCGCTCCGGTCGCAACGGTTGCGACGGCGATCCGCATGGCGCGGAATCTTGCGGACCTGGTATTGCCGGAGCGCGGCATGGGAACCGATGGTCGGTCGGGCCGCCCATCGCCGACGCGGACGGGAGGAGGTGGGTCCGGAGGAAGCGGCGCTGGCGGAAGCGGTTCTGGCGGAAGCAAGAGCGGAGGTGGTGGTGGACAACGACGTCAGTCATCAGCCGCGCCGATCCTCGAACTGCTGAACGTGACATATCTTCCGGATGCGATGCAGGTGCAGTGGTCACTCGAGTGGGGCAGCGCCAGCCCCGCTGTTTCCCGGGCGATTTTCCTGAAGGTGGATTCCGAAAGTGGTCCGATCAGCCTGCAGCAATGGGGCGAGGACGGACTCGGCGCTTTTCCGTTCCGTGTGCTCGATGCCGCGATCGAGCCGGAGGCAGATGGCGCTGCCGGAGTCGCAGTCGAGATCGACCTTGTCGAGAACGGAAGTGTTTTCCTTCGTCCCTCGGGGAAGGGGTCGGTCGGTACGGTGCGGGGAATGCTCCGGGTCGAGCTGGCAGCCAGCCGTGCCGGCACACTGCGTCCAGTTCTGGTCACCGACCTGATTGACGCTACCGTGGAGCACGCATGAGCAGGACCGTCCTCAGTCCCTACCGCACACTGTCGACGAGCCTTCACGACATGCCTCGTCCCGGCATGCGGCTCGTGTTCGGGTCCGAAGGGCCGAATCCCGGTGCGCTCGATCTCGGCGGGGGCGAGTACTCCCTCGGCAGCGACAGCGACTGGAATCCGGACCTGCATAACCTGACGATCGGCTGTGTCCTGGCGAATGTAGCGGAACTTCATCCGCTGTTCGGCCTGGGCGGCATCGCCGCCACCGATGCAGTTCTCCTACTCGCCCTCGAGTGGTCATCGGCGGACTCGGGCTGGCGCGGTCTGGGGCGACCGCTGCGATTGACGCGGGAGCAACTGTCTGCGCTTGACGAAATGCCTGTCCTACAGCTGGTACTGCCGGCCGGAAGCATGCGAGGAACCGGGCTTCTGGGCGTGCAGGTGTATCTCGGCGAACCAGGTATCGCCGACAACGCGGACCCAGGTCTTGCACGCCGGAAGGGCTCGAGGCTCGGGATACTGTCGGATCCGGTGCGCGTTGTGATCGACAGCGACGGCTCGCTGTTCCCGGTCTTGGAGGAGTCGCTCGGCCGGGATGAGGCGCTGTGGGAAATGCGTACCTGCTGGAACGATCCTCGCGAAGAGCCGTTCAGCAGCGAATATGTCGCACTGGTTTTGAACCGTGATCACGCACTGTTCGAACAGCTGGGTACAAGGCGCGGAGAGCAGGGTGGGCAGACTCCTCTGATGCGCCATGTACTCGCATCATGGATCGCGCTGCTGGTTCATTCCGTCCGTACGGACCTCGAGATCGAGTTCGACGAACTGGTCGCGGGTCCGGCGCCGACAGGCGATTTTGCCAGCATCGCGGAAGCCGCTGCGGTTCTTGTCCGTACGGGCGATCTCCATACCGGCTCACTCGGCGCGCTGTTCGCTTCGGTGCAGCGATGGCTCGACCGCCGAATCCAGGCAACGACAACGGAGGTTAGCGAATGAAGTGGTCGACATTGAACGCGACTCTCGCCCGGCGTCGCCATGAAGAGATAACTGAAGCAGGCAAGTTCGTTCCGGTAGGGCTGACGGTAGACTACGCGATGTTGCGCGAAAGACTGGTAGAAGCCATCCCCCGGTTCGACGGCGAGATCGGAGCCGGTGCCTATGACGTGGCCACCGGCTTGGCCCTGTACCGGATCTTGGGGGAGGTCGGGATGGACGTTCGCACCGCGGCAGACGATGGCGTCTGGCGCTTTCTGTCCCTTAGAGTGGTGCCGGATATCGTTCAGGCGAGATGGCCGAAACTGCCGGCAGACCGGTTCTGGCGCGGACGCAGCCGTATCTGGCTGCGTGCGGTCTGGTGGCTGATCCATCTCGCATGGCAGGAGAACGAGGAACAGACCCGCGCGGTTCTGACCGACGTGACGACGGACACGATTGTCCAGTTGGTGGAGCGTCCGGGGAGGGGCGGGTTCCGGATCGAACTTGCGCGCGCGATGTTCCGGGAGCGCAGCAGCAGGCGACTGTCTCAGGAAGAGTTCCGGGCTCTCATGAAACTCAACACGGCACGCGTGATCGTGACCGAACCGTGGTTCTGCGACGGCGGAATCCGGGGCTATGTCCGCGAGCTGCACGATTACGTGGTCAGTGTCCGCTGACCGTTCGTGCAATAAAAAGGAAACTGTATGTATGTACTTGAAGAGATCCGGCGTGGCCTTGCCCACCTAGACGACAGCGGACGCATGCTCCCCATCGCAACTCTGCCGGCGACCGCGCCGGCGTGGGTGTTCCGGGAGGGAACCACGTTTGGAGTCGCGGTGGAGCTGGAAAGTGGGGAATTAGTCGCCGAAGGATTTGCCGGGGCGCGCCTGGCGACCGCTGACCGGTTGATCGACGGAGTGGCGCGGCGATTCCTTCGGCTTGAATCCTGGATCCTTGCCCTGCGGAACGAGTTCGCCGTGGTGTGCGCGCAAATGGTCGATTCCGGAAGCGACGGTGCTGCCCGCGCGGAACTGCTCGCGGACCCGGTTGCGTGGTGGGAGCGGTGGCGCCATCTGCTGGGCAATGCATTGACCACTCAGCCCACTTATGGCACGCTCGCCGAACTGCTCGCAATCGAACGGCTGCTCGCGGCGGGCGAGGAAGTGGACTGGCGAGGCCCGCTTGGCGGTACCGTTGATCTGGTTACCGCCACGGCCGGTTATGAGCTCAAGTCGACATTGAGCCGTTACGACTCGCGCATCCATGTCTCCGGCCAGTTCCAGCTCGCCCTGGCCGACGTCAGGCCGCTCTCGCTGGTGTTCTACCGTTTCGAACCCGGACCGTCCGGGGAGTCGATCAACGGCGTGTGCCAGCGACTCGTCGCTGCCGGTATGGCCGCTGCGCTACTGGATGGACTGTTAACGCGCTGCGGCCTCGAGCCCGGCTGCTCTGCACGAAACGAGACATTTGCAGTTCTCGAGTCCCGAATGTATCCGGTGAATGCGGACTTCCCCCGGATTGTCCCGTCCAGTTTCAAGGATGGAGCCCTTCCGCCGGGAATTGTGCACATCGAGTATCAGGTCGATCTTTCGGGCCTGATCAGCGTGCCATTCTGAGCCCAACAGCGCAGGCACAGTCCGGACCTGTTCCGATCGCGGGGGGGGGGGGGTTAAACCAACGACACTGCCGTCCTGATACCTCAAGATCGAGTCCATCGATGGTCCGGCACAGCTTGAGGCTTGACTCGTCAGCACAATATGTAGCGTCGAAGAAACATCGGCGAAAATGAGTGAGTTTTCCAGATGAAAATATCGGTAGACTGATGCATCGAAAGCGGCATGTCAAATGCAGCAGTATTCAAACGCAGGTCTCTGCCTGCCCGGCATTTCGCACTATCCTCTTTGGAGAATCCTTTGATCAGAAAGCCCGTCAACGAATTGCATTTCGTCCGCTCGCGGGAGCCGATGTCGACCGTCGAGCTCGACCTCGATACCCTGCCGGAAAAATCGTTCAGGTATGCGCAGCTCGTCGAGTCTGCTCTGGCGCCGCTGGCCGCTGCGGATTCGCGGATTTGCGCAACGGTGTACGTGTACCAGGGGCCGAGTGTCAACTTCGGGAACTACGGGTATTCGGCTTTCTTTGGTGTCGCCGGGGACCGCCGTGTCCTTGGCGCGCTGTACGCTTCGTTCAGTGGTGCTCGGGGGCTAAAGGCAAGGTACAGCGACCAGATCCAGCAATCACAGGCACTCCGCGAGTACCATATCGAGGAAGGCCGGCTTTGGCAGCCGGAGGAGGAGCACGTCTGGTGCGCCAGTGGCGATGACGAGGCGGGCGCGGCTGAAGGCGAAGGCGTCGAGGAAGACGAAGACGACGACGTGGGCCAGGACGACAAAGGCTGGGAGGAGGACGAATCCGACCTGGATGACAGTGCAACGCTGGAAGGGTCCGGAAACGACCAGGACGTGGAGGTCGCTGCCCCGGCCGTGCGCACGGAACTACCGGCACGTTTCCGGGCCGCGCGCTCGGACGCCAGCGTAGGCAGCATCTGCCGCAGTATCGAGGCAGTGTTTGGGCTTCCCGAGGGCTCGGTTGCCCTGCGGGGACCGGAGAAAAAGGCCCTCCGTTCTGACGCGTCGATCCGTACTTTGCGCAAGCGCTGGGAATGACATCGACAGGTTGGCCTGACGCCGTGACAGCCATTTGGCATGAGGCTCTAAACGTGCAGAAGCGACCGGTCAGTTGTCTCCTCGCCCGATACGGCTAGAATCAGTGGGCATGTCTGAAAGCTCGCGCAGGTTGCTGCCGGCGGTGCCGACATGCTCGCTGATTTCGGACACGAGCCTCTGAAGTCTCTCCACCGGATCACTCCTGAGTTCGCATTCCCAGACAACGATGACGCGCCAGCCGGCTGCCTGTAACGAGGTAAGCTTGCGTGCATCGCGATCGACGTTTGTCTGGAATTTTGCATTCCATTTCTCGATGTTTGACGCAGGTGTCGTGGCAAAGCGACATCCGGGATGCCGATGCCAAAAGCATCCGTGCACGAGGATGGCTACACGGTATCTTGGGAGAACGAGATCCGGCGAGCCGGGAAGGTCCCGTGCATGCAGCCTGTAGCGGAAGCCTCTCGCATGAAGGTAGCGTCGTACCGTCATTTCAGGCTTCGTGTCCTTCGACCGAATCCCTGACATCATTCTCGACCGAGTGGCCGAATCGACTACATCCATTTTTCCTGGTATCCTATGCCCCCACGCAAGTTTTTACGTTAGGCCAAGTTGCTCATCGAACCGCAGTCCATTTTCACTGGTCACATCCCCATCGTCGATCTCTTTGCCGGACCGGGAGGTCTTGGCGAGGGCTTTTCATCGGTGAAGAATGATCCTTTCCGGATAATTGTATCGGCAGAAATGAATTCCTCTGCGCGCAGTACGCTTCGCCTGAGGGCCTTCTATCGCCTGCTCAAGCGCAAGGGCGGACGCTCGCTCGATTCCTATTATCGATTCTGCAATGGGCAGTCGGATCTCCCGTACGACGACACGAACCTGAAGGTGTGGGAGGAGGCAGGCGAAGAGGCGCGGCAACTCGAATTGGGAAAGCCAGCCGATAACGAGGAGTTGGACAAGAGGATTTCGGAGCATGCGCTGGGGCCTGACACGCACTGGGTGCTGATTGGCGGGCCGCCGTGTCAGGCTTACTCTCTCGTCGGACGGGCGCGCAACCGGGGCAAGGTCGAGTACCGTGCCGAGGAGGATCATCGCCATTTCCTTTACAAGGAATATCTGCGGATCATTCAGAAGTATCGACCGGCGGTCTTCGTGATGGAAAATGTCAAGGGCATTCTGACCGCGGCTGTGGGCGGCAAGAAGATTTTCCACACAATCCTCGAAGATCTTTCGGATCCCGACAAGGCCATGGGCATGCCGGCCTCGGGCAGCGGATACCGCATTCATTCGCTGACCTGCTCGACAAGTTACTCGGCCAAGGATGCGCCGAGCAAGATCGACGTTCACGATTTCGTCATAAAGGCGGAGCAGCATGGCATTCCCCAGGCACGCCACCGCGTCATCCTCATTGGCGTCCGTGATGGCATTGACTTGGGAGCTCCCGGCAAGATCGGGCTCGAGAAGGAGGTTACGGTGGAGCGCGTCATCGGCTCCTTGCCGCGCCTTCGGAGCCGGCTCAGCAAGGAACCGGACTCGAGCGAAAACTGGGCCGAAGTCGTGTCCAATCACTTTGGCGAGATGGCACGCGAGGTTGGATCCGCGCAGTCCCGAGCCGAGCTGCGGGAAGCGCTCGACGAAGCCTCCCGAGGTATCGCACGCGGACTTGGTACAGGCAGCAATCAGCTGCACAAGTACAGCTCGGACGATAACGATCCGGCACTGCTCGATGGCTGGTACCACGACCCGCGCCTCCAGGTCTGGCTGAACCATGATGCGCGAGGGCACATGCGCGCCGACCTGCGTCGCTATGCCTACGCAGCTGCATTCGCATCGGCATTCGGCTGGTCTCCGAAGGGGCATGGAGAGTTCTCTCTGCCGGGCTTGCGGCCCAATCACGAGAATTGGGAAACCGGCAAATTTTCAGACCGCTTCCGCGTTCAGCTGCGCACGCGGCCGGCGACCACGGTCACGAGCCACATCTCCAAGGATGGTCACTACTTCATTCATTACGACCCGAGGCAATGCCGAAGCCTGACGGTGCGCGAAGCGGCAAGGCTGCAGACCTTTCCGGACAATTACTTCTTCCAGGGAAACAGGACCGAGCAGTTCCACCAAGTCGGAAACGCTGTGCCTCCGCTTCTGGCGAAGAAAATTGGAGACATCGTGTTCGCATTGCTGCAAGGCGCGGATGCAGGTAGATCGCTGCCTGCCCAGCAGGATCTATGGGCCCCCGATGCTTCACAGGAAGGCCGGACTGACACTCGGAGGGTATAGACTAAATTGGCACCTTGGCCGTGGCATGATGTGACCGTGCAGGAAAAGCATGCTAGGGCCGGTTGGAACATTCGAATCTGAAATGGAAGTCGCCACTAGGGGCGGGTATGATCACAATGATATTCGAAAAGACTAACTCTTCATAGGTAGAAAAATGCTTTCAATTTTCACTACGACTAAGGATCGGGTCATTAATAGTTTGGTTCTTACAGGTGAAACCACTTATGGTTTTGCTATCGATTCCATTTACCCGTTGATTAATCGATTTTCATCGCAGCGGAAGCTCCAAAACCCTGCCTTCTACGAGAGACTCCGCAAAGATCTACTGAATGGCTGCGTCATGCCGCCTATTACGTTGGCATACGTAGACGCGACTCCGCCGTCCACTGACGACAAAAATACAGCACAAGAGTATGCGAACAAAAATATCGATACTGGCTATGTTCTTGACGGTTTGCAGCGATTGAATACGTTGCATAGTATCAAGGATCACGAAAAGTTCGATCGTACAGCAAAGCTGTTTTTTAATCTGATTATCTCTCCCAAAAAAGACATGTTGCTGTATCGGATGATCACTTTGAATAATGGTCAAAGGCCTATGAGTCCTCGTCACCAGATTGAAATTCTGACAGAAGAACTTTTTGACTTTACTCAAGTTTCATTTGACGTTCAAAAAGAAAAAGATCGGGGCGAGAAGGACCGGGGTGAGCGCATACAGCGGGGAGCCTTTAATCTTAATGATATATCTAAGGGATATCTGGCGTTTTTTTCCAACAGCGTTCATATCGAGAATAGTAAACTCATCAGCGAAAAAATGGATGAGATTATCGTCGGAAAAATCATGGAGTCTGCTGTCATTGAGCAGAAGCTGGAATTCGAAAATATTCTTGAAACGATTGACCGTTTCGCGGTAAATGAACACGCCAGGACCTGGCTTTTGAATCAGAACAATTTGCTTGGTTTTTGTGTCGGGATTCGTTCGACTTTTGATATTTTGTCCGATTTGAGTGCTGCCGAGTTCGGAGAACTTGCGAAGAAGTTTGAGGAGGCATTCAAGGCTATCGATGTTACCAAGGTCAATCTTGGTCGGTACCGGAGAGAACTATCACGAGCGTTTATCGCTGAGATTGAGAAATTGAAAGGCTTTACGGAATTAGAGTTGCGCAACTATTTCAGTGAACGAATTGTTCAGTAATTATGCGTATTGCGGCTTTCTCTCTCTCCGAGCCTCTCTCGTCGCCATTCGCTGAACAGTCGCCATTTTTTATAGATCTAGGTACGACTGAGCTAGCTTCGCTGTTCCGGGTTTTGGCGGGATCAAGTGTTCTGACAAACTTGAGCAGTGATATTTCGATTGCGCTCTCCAGAAACTACTTCCTTGGTGATTATGGGGAAAATTTAGCTCACGATCTTTCATTTTTGAACAAGTTTGAGGAGGGACTCAAGCTCAAAGACTATGAACAGCATGTCATATCCACAAAATTCCGGAATCGGCAGTTTTATAAAAATCTCCTAGCAGAGATTTGCGCTACACTTTTTAATGAAGGAAAGGAGAAACATACTGCTGCTTTTCTCCATTTGTATCGGGCCTACGAGCATTTATCGTATGCATTTCCGATGATTTATGCTGCCAAGACAGATAACTATGTTGCGACTTTTGAAAACCTGCGCAAATGGATGGTAAATGCAGATAAGCAAGGAAATGTCGGCGAATTAGGTTTTCATAAAGCATTTGTATCTACATTGTTCAAGGGCCTCCCGGAGATTTCGACAACTCTTGATATACATTTGAATTGTAAAGATGAATACAAGGACAAGTTGTTTGACGGCTTGGCCAAGAAGGTGTTGGGGTGGAAGAGCGACACCGATTACACAAGTACGACTGCGCGCCCGGACAAGTTATCAATAGGGTTTGTTAACTTTCACAGCTTTATCGTCAATCTTAGGAATCGATATTTCCATTATTCAAGCGCACGGTCCGATAATTTGTCGCTGGAAGAGGTGGTGGACTCGGACATGCTTTTTTCATTCGTTAATAAGGCGGGATTGTATTACGTGGCAACGATATTCAACCGGGTCGTGATCCATCAAATGGGCAAATGAGATTGCCGATCATCGTTTGGTAGTGGTCGCAAAATGTATTCTGCGTGTAAACCGAGTACGCTATTGTTTTTCCATGATTACGTGCGTGGGTCTCGTCGCAGGCGCAGCTAGCCTTTTTTCGGTACACGCATGATCAGCGATTGGAGATGTTGCGAATAAACGCAGCCGCATCTTCCTCGGACGAGAGGCTTAGAGTGCCAGGAACTACGAGAACGCCGTCGTCGATTTCGTAACGGGCACCGTGCATGTCTCACCCCATGAAGAAAAACCGCTGCGGAGGGTAATAGTGACCGTCTTTTTCGGTGATGCGAAACCTGAATCCCAATTTGGGACTGGGCCGGCAATCCTCCCGCGTGCCGATGCGGTACTAGTGTGGTGAGTTAAAAATCATTGCATAAATATTTCTATGAACTATGTTGTGAATATTACATTCACAACATGGGGGCTGTTATGGGAGCAGGTCGTCCAAAAGCGGAGCTGGTTTTGACTGAGTCTGAACGCGAGCAGTTGGCGGTATGGGCTAGGCGCTGCAAGACGGCGCAAGCGTTGGCGCTGCGCTCACGGATCGTGTTGGCTTGTTCTGATGGAGCTGAAAACAAGACCGTCGCGGCTGAATTGAAAGTAGTGAAACAGACTGTCTGCAAATGGCGGGGCCGTTTTGTGCAGTTGCGGCTTGATGGATTGCTCGATGCACCACGCCCTGGCGCTCCGCGCACGATTGACGACGCGCGCGTTGATGCCGTGATTGCCAAGACGCTCGAAACGCAGCCGAAGAACGCAACACATTGGAGTACACGATCGATGGCAAAGGAATCGAAGCTGTCGCAAACGGCTGTGAGCCGGATCTGGCGCGCTTTTGGCCTGCAACCACATCGCCAGGAAACGTTCAAACTTTCTACTGACCCGCTGTTTGTCGAAAAGACACGCGACATTGTGGGGCTTTATATCGATCCACCAGTCAAAGCCATGGTGCTTTGTGTCGATGAGAAAAGCCAGATTCAGGCACTCGACAGAACCCAGCCAATTCTTCCTCTGGCACCTGGGGTTGCAGAGCGCCGCACCCACGACTACGAGCGGCATGGAACGACGACGCTGTTTGCTGCGCTTGATATCGCTACCGGCAAGGTCATCGGAGAACTACACCGCCGTCATCGCAGCAGTGAGTTTCTGAAATTCCTGCGCACCATCGAAGCGTCAGTTCCAACTGATCTGGACATTCATCTCGTGATGGACAATTACGGCACGCACAAGACGCCAACAATTCGCAATTGGTTCGCCCGCCACCCCCGTTTCCATGTCCACTTCACGCCGACATCGGCGTCGTGGCTGAACCAAGTCGAACGCTGGTTTGCCACCTTGACTGAAAAGCAAATTCGTCGTGGTACGCACCGATCTACACGTCAGTTGGAAGACGCTATTCGTTCCTACCTCGCCCTCAACAATGCCGAACCGAAACCGTTCGTGTGGACGGAATCAGCCGATGCCATCCTCGCGAGTATCGAGAGATTTTGTCTGCGAATTTCCAACTCACCACACTAGGGAAGCACTGATCTATTCGCTGTCAACCGCTCCCGCGACACCGCTCGTCTTAGATAATTTCGCTTCATACAACATCTCCCTGTCGATCATGCAGAAGAGCTTCTCCGACCTGGAGTACGCCAACAAAAAGAAGCTGACCCGGCGTGACCGGTTTCTTGCAGAGATCGACACGGCCACCCCGTGGGGCAAGCTGCATCAAGAAATTGAGCCGTTTTATCCGAAGGTCAAGGGTGCTGGCCGCGCGCCGATTGGTCTGGCGCGCATGCTGCGCATGAACGTGGCCCAACAGTGCTTCGGCTTGTCGGACGAAGGCATTGAGGACGCGATCTATAATAGCCAAGCGATTCGTGGTTTCGTCGGTATCGACCTCAACCGGGAGTCCGCGCCCGATGCAACCACATTGCTCAAGTTTCGGCATCTGCTTGAGGCTAATGGACTGACAAAGAAGATCGTCGACACCATCAACGGCCATCTCGCCGAGAAGGTTTTGATGATGCGCGAAGGGACCATCGTCGATGCCACGCTGATCGCGGCGCCACCGTCTACGAAGAATAAAGACGGAGAGCGCAATCTGGAAATGCACCAGTCGAAGGAGGGTAATGACTGGCATTTTGGGATGAAGGTCCACGTCGGCTTGGGCGCCGCATCGGGCCTCGTACACACCGTCATCGGCACGGCCGGTCTCCGCCGTTACCCAAGCAGGTGCGCTGTTGCATGGCGACGAGTTTGCTGCGCTCGGCGACGAGGGCTACCAGGGCTTTGAAAAGCGCCCGGAGGATCAAGGAAAATCGGTCACCTGGCATGTCGCGATGAAGCGCTCCGAGCGAAAGGCGCTGCCGAAGAATAAGGTTGGCCGCATGCTTGAAAAACTGGAGCATCTCAAGGCCAGCGTGCGGGCGAAAGTCGAACATCCGTTCCACGTCATCAAGAACCTGTTCCGTCATAGGAAAACTCGCTATCGCGGCCTGGCCGAGAACACTGCTCAGCTGTTCACGCTGTTCGGCCTCGCCAACCTGGTGCTGGCCGGCCGGCGATTTTCGATCACTAATCTCGACGTCCGTCCTGAGCGCCGAAAGGCGCGAAGAACAAGACCAATTCCCTAAGAAACTGCCTGTCCAGACGGCAAAAAGCACATTTCAAAATTCCGGGGCGGTCTTGCTGCCAAAATCGGAGTCGCGCTGAAAATCGTCGATTGATCAGCGTTTCTCTAGGTTCAGCCTGATCCATCTCATCTATCTCCACCAACCTGAGTTTCGCCGAATGGTCGAACGTGTTCGGCGACGCCAAGATGACCGCGGCGCTGCTCGACAGGCTCACCCATCACTGCCACATTGTGGCAACCGGCAACCAGTCATACCGCTTTCAGCACAGCAGCATGGCGGCCAAGGGCAGGATCAAGGCATGGGAGCAGAAGTGCAAGACTTGCGATACAACATCAACGATCATGAATCGGGAGGGGAATGAAGTAAATCGAGATAATGAAATAAATCGTTTATATCGTTAATTGATGAAAGCAAAAGGAGGGGAATTCGTGGAGGGCGTGGCCCGGAACGAATTCCCCTTCTCTATTTGGTACACTTATCCACAGCTGCTACTCAAAAACGCACCGCCCCGCCCTGGGCCATTTTTCGATCGGCACGGTGGGTCAATATTGGATCAGCGCCAACAACCAGTTCTTAAAATCGTTGAGGACCTCAGCGCAGATGCCGTTGGTCGGCGGATCAGGTTAGCAACATCCGCCCCACGGTCATTGTCGCCCAGTCCGTTCACGCTACGTAGCTAGTGTCCTGAATCAAAGACTCGTTGAATAAATGCGGCGAGAATCGACCCGATCCTGCGTCGCACATGCGCGCAAGGCCACGGCCTTGCTGTGCTTTGCTCCTTGTCTCAAGCCGATGTCGCCACATTTATTATTCAACGAACTTCTGATTCAGCACACTAGCTATAAACATCGTTATCGATCATGGTTAGTGCACGCAACTAATTTTCGCACTGAAAGCCCCATGTAAAATCTTGTGGCAATTACGCCAAATGTGATAATCAGTGATTTTTCTGTAAGCTTCAACATGTAGACTTTAGCTCTAGAGTAATTCAGCATGCAGTATCTTGCTATAAACGGTGAGTACTCCAGACCTAAGAAGCTTTTCACAGGCGTAATTGTATTTCATGAAGTTTGTAGCTCAAACGCCGAATGCGCCCGACCAATTGCTGCTACATGGCGTACGAGGTGCGGTTTGGGCCCAGCCCAACGGCCATTACCGTGGCTTGATGCACGTGATTTGGCCTGTTTCATGAGTCGTCGAACCTGGTTGATTAGCTGGATTGGCGCTGCCGATCATGGGGCAGCGGAAGGCAAACGTGTGGGCGAACTCGGCCCCGTTGCTTTAGCGCTCGCGTCACAGCGATCGGCTTTCGATCGAATAGTCCTGCTAACAAATTACGATGTTGAGCGTAGCCGATACTATATTGCGTGGCTTGAACGCACAACCGGCTGTGTCGTCCCGGATCTGTTTCCAATCGACCTGGCAAGTCCAATTGACTACGCCAGTGTGTATGCCCGAGTCAGCGATAAGCTCAAGCAACTGAGGCTGCCTCAGGATGCGGTGGATCTGACTTTCCATCTTAGCCCGGGAACCCCGGCGATGGCGGCAATCTGGATCATCCTTGCCAAGACACGTTTTCCGGCCCAGTTGATCCAGACCTCGAAAGAAAAAGGGCTCGAGAGCGTCGATTTTTTTTTCGATCTGGCAAATGAATTCTTGCCCGAGTTCCTCCAACGTGGCAGCGAGCGGATCGATCGGCTTAGCAGGTCCGCGCCGAAGCTCGCGCCGGAGTTCAGTCAAATCGTTCATCGCAGCCGTGTCATGCAAGAGCAAATCATGCTCGCGCACAAAATGGCAGCGTTCGAAGTGCCTGTGCTGATCTTGGGCGATAGCGGTACTGGCAAAGAATTGTTCGCCGAGGCGATCCATCGCGCCAGCGCACGTAGAGCAAGGCCTTTCATTGCGGTAAACTGTGGCGCCATCTCCACCGAGATGATGAACAGCGAACTGTTCGGCCACGTGAAGGGTGCATTCACCGGCGCCGCCACTACGCGCGCAGGCCATTTCCGGGAGGCTGAGGGCGGAATTTTGTTTCTGGACGAGGTCGGCGATCTTCCGCTCGATGCGCAGGTGCGCCTGTTGCGCGTGCTGCAGCAGCAAGAAGTGACGCCGCTAGGCGCTTCATTACCATTGAAGGTTGATGTGCGGATCATTGCAGCAACCCACCGTGACTTAGCGGCTGATGTCGGCGCCGGACGGTTTCGTGAAGATCTTTTCCATCGGCTGGCCGTGGGCATCTTGCGCCTGCCGGCCCTGCGTGAGCGTGAAGGCGACTTGAATCTCCTGATCGACTACCTACTCGCGAAGATCAATGCCGATGGTGCGGGCCGGCCCGAAGCCCAGATTAAGGAATTGGCGCCCGAGGCGCGCGAGCGCCTGCATGTGCATGACTGGCCGGGTAACGTTCGTGAGCTTTACCATACACTGCTGCGCGCCGCGATCTGGTCGGACAGCGCCACCATCGACAGGGACGATGTCATTCGTTCGCTCGTCCAGCTGCGCCCGCCAGGAGGCGGGGTGTTGGAGAGGCCGCTTGGGTCAGGATTTGTGCTTCAGGATGTACTTGATGAAGTGTCCCGGCACTACTTCCAGCGCGCGCTGACGCAATCCGGTCGCCGTAAAAAGCGCGCCAGCAGCGTGCTTGGATTTTCCAGTTACCAAACCTTCGGAAATTGGGCGGAGCGCCTCGGCATCGATGTCGATGCCGAAGAATGAATCGCCAATCAGATAAGAAATTTTCTGCGTAAGTAAAAAAATGATGACCAGATCATATAGATGATCCAGCAAGTCGTTGATTTTTCACGCGTTTCATTTTGCTGTCGGTTTGGCACGAAATTCGCTATACATGATGACGAGCGTTGGACGAGTTGACTGGCGAACAAAGGGAGAGCAGATGGGATTCGCGAAATATGCAGAAGATGACAAGAGCAGGTATCACGCCGCAACCGTGATCCGAGAACGAGAACACGAACGATTGAAAGCTGGCGCCAGCACTGGTCGTCAGCAACCAGCCAAGGAAGCATCAGCCATGCAGCAACCTGCAGCAAACAACCGAATGAAAGAATTTACTGTTGCCAAGCCACGACCGCTACCGGTGATCGTGCTGGCCGATGCCAGTGGAAGCATGAGCGAGAACGGCAAGATCGAAGCGCTCAATCACGCGCTGTCGGACATGGTGCGGGCGTTTGCCAGCGAAACGCGGGTGAGGGCCGAAATCCAAGTGGGACTGATCACGTTCGGTGGCCGCCAGGCCGATCTGTTCGTGCCACTGACTCCGGCGCACCAGATCCAGAGCATCGCCGCCATTCCTGCGGCCGGAGCCACGCCGCTCGGGCAGGCACTTGCCTTGGCAACAGACCTGCTGGAAGACCATGAACGCATTCCATCGCGCGCCTATCGGCCAGTCCTCGTGCTGGTTTCCGATGGCTTGCCGACCGACGACTGGGAGCCCGCGCTGGCGGCCCTGGAGCAGTCCGCGCGTGCCGCTAAGGCAACCAGGATGGCAATGGCGATCGGCGACGACGCAAACGAACAGGTGCTGGCCAGGTTCGCCAACGACCGCGAGGCCCCGCTGTTCCGAGCCCACCAGGCACGCGACATCCACCGGTTCTTCCAGGCGGTCACTATGAGCGTGGCATCGCGGACGGTGAGCACGAACCCCGATCAGACTGCGAAGCTGGTGCTGGGAGCGCCACCCGACGACGAGGCCATGGACCTGGACTTCTAATGTTGCTCGCAGCAGGCGCGTCGGTGCGCGGACCGGCGCATGCCGAAAGCGGCGACTGCAACCAGGATGCGTTGGGCCTATGGGGATGGCGCAATGGTCGGCTGGCAGCGGTAAGCGACGGCCTTGGCTCACGTCCGCTCAGCCACCTCGGTAGCCAGCAGGCGTGTCGTTCGATGCGGCGCGTGCTGCGTGAAGACGTCCCGTGGGACGACCCTAAAGCGCTGATCGGCGACCTGTACCGGGACTGGCTGCAGGCGCTTCCACTGGCGCCATCACGGGCAGCGTGCACACTCCTGCTGGCAGCATGCCGGCCTGATGGCGACACGCTCGTCGCCCAGTTGGGTGACGGCATGCTGGCCTACCGCGCTGGTGGAAAATTCGGCATCCTGGCCCCGGCGCGCGAAGGATTTTCCAACCAGACCGAGGCGCTTGGCATCAGCCGTTCCTGGTCCAGCTGGAACGTCGCGCGGCTGCGCCTGAGCGCTCCCGGCGATGCAGTGGCGCTGATGTCCGATGGTGTGGCCGACGATCTGGATCCGCGCCGTACCGACGAGTTCCTGCACATGTTGCGGCGCGCATGCGCAACGCGCAGCCGCAGGCGTGCGCGTGGATGGCTGCAACGGCAACTTGAGGCGTGGCCGACACCGGGCCATGCCGACGACAAGACGATCGCAGTGATCTATCGACGATGATGATGAACAAACCACAACCGAAACGCGGCAAACGCGTCATATGCGATACTAACGGCATTGAACATGAGCTTGTCGAGCGCCTAGGCGAAGGGGGGCAAGGGGTAGTATTCCGCACCCGCGATCCCGGCGTGCTTCTCAAGTTGAGCAAGGTAGGTCTGGCCGATGCGCGCGTCCAGTCGTGGTTCCGGCACGTGTCCTGGGTGGCGCGCCAGCCTCTCGCTGGCCTGCATGTCGCGGTGCCAGTCGCCCTGGTCGACAACCGCCACAATCCTGGCTACGTGATGGAACTGATGGACGGCATGGAGCCGCTTGGACGCATGCTTGATGAAGCAGCCCAAGCGTTGCAGGAAGGTGGAGGCCTGGATAGCTACCGGGCCAGTGGAGGCGTGGCGCGGCGCATGCGCCTGCTGGCGAAGCTGGCGCGCATCCTTGCCGAGCTGCATGGGCGCGGACTTGCCTATGGCGACCTGTCGCCAGCCAATGTATTTGTCTCGCGTTCGGTCGAGCATGATGAAGTCTGGCTGATCGACAGCGACAATATCAGTGTAACGAGCCGCGCTGGCGGACGGATGATCTGGACACGCCAGTTCGGTGCACCGGAAATCCTGCGCGGTCTTTCCGGCATCAATAGCCTGACCGACTCCTGGAGCTTCGGCGTTCTTGCGTTCCAGCTGTTGACACTGGCGCACCCGTTCAAGGGCGATTTGGTCGAAGAAGGGGACGCCGAGCTCGAAGAGCAGGCCTTGCGCGGCGACCTGCCCTGGATCGACGACCCCAGCGACCATGCCAATGCCTGCAGCAGTGGCTTGCCGCGCCCCGAGCTGCTCAGCCTGCGGCTGAGGAATCTGTTCGAGCAATGCTTTGGCGAGGGCTTGGAAGACCCCGGCGCCCGCCCTTCGATGGCCGAATGGGCAGAGGGTTTCGAAGCCGGCGTAGCCCTGCTTGCCGAGTGCGACCCCGAGGACGGGTGTGGCAGCAGCTTCATTTATAACCCACGCGCCTGCTGCCCGTTCTGTGACACCACCATCCCTGCCGCGCAACATCTGCGGCTGCGCCACGCTGTCTTCGCACCACTGAGCGCACTGGGCGAAGGCGCCAGCGAAAAGGACCAGTGGCTGCCCACGGCCGATTTGCTGCTGTTGCAGTCTGGCGGCGAGGTGGTGCTGCGCTCGTCACCGGTCGGCAGTTCGACCTATGCCGCCAGTGGAGCGTGGTGCCGGCTCAACCTCGACGCGGACGGACTACGCCTGACGCCCCTGTCGAACCTTGGCCTGCACGTGGCCAGAACGAGCGGTGGGCCACTGAAATCGGTCGCAAGCCCCTTCCTGTTCAAGCGCGAATGGCAACAGGGAGGCACTGCGTCGATCCACCTTGGCGACCCATCAAGCACCCATTCGGCGTGGCGCTTCATTTGGTGAGCACGCGATGAAACTGACAGAATTTCCTTTCCTGCAGCCCGCTTTATTCGAGGTCGCAGTCCCGGCCGGTAAGTTGGCAACCTGGAGCCTGAACACGGAAGTCCGGTTCTGGCGCGACGACAATGGCGCGTGGCTGGCGCAGGATGGCGCCGTGATGGCGGTTGAGCCGCGTTCAGCCGGCCTGGCTACGCGCTTGGAGCGCAGGGAAATGCCGTGGCTGTTGCGCAGCGTGCGCGGAGAGCGCGCCTACCTGCAATGTGCCGAGCCCGTGGATTCAGTATGCCTCGACGCGCCGCTCGCGCTGTGTATCGACGAGCGGATCGCCGGCCAGTTGGCGCGCGAGGGCGTCATCGACAGCGCCGACCTGGCGTTGGCGCTGGCATGGTGCAGGTCGGTACTTTTGGTCGACGGCAGCCCTCAGCGCCTGGCCGCCGTGCGCTTCGAATCCGAGGTTCCGGGCGAATGGCAGGTGGTTGGTAACCTGTGGCGTGCGGACCTGGAGCGTACGGCGCAGGGCAAAGTGCTGGTCAAGCGGCTGGTACGCTCGCCGCAGCTGCCGGAGGCCTGGACCCTGGTCGAGGGAGAAATCAGTATCGAGGACGTTTCGGTCACCAGCCAGCTGATGAGCGACGGGCAGCAGGCGCTGCTGCGCCAGGCGCTCCAGACCCATGGCGACTACATCGACTTGTGGAAGAAGTACAGCGACGTCGAATGGCAGCGCTCCCTGCGCCGGGCCGGCGCATTGGGTGTACTTGCCTACCGAAGCTGCGAGGAAGCGTCGGACGAGGGCGGGCTGGTGCGATTCCGAGTCGACGCTGATGAGCTGGCAGAGTTCAGGAAAGCGTGGCTGGCGCTGGAAGCCGACGGCGCGCTCGCGCTGGAGGCACATGCTCACCGCCCCGACTGGCATTCGGCGCGCTACCAGGACCTGGGCGGCGCCGAGCAGCGCCGGCGTTTTCGTGGGCGTCCGCGCTTCGAACGCGCCGCCGTGCTGATCGAGTCCGCCCACATGGCTCCACCGGAAGGCTTCCTGTACCTGTCGCTTACTGGCGACAAGACCGTGCAGGAGCGGCGCCAGAAGGCACTGCAGAATATCAACACCCAGGCACGCTCGCTCCGCTTGCGCTACCTGCTACAGGGTGTCGGCGTGCCGGTGTCGCGCACCGTAAGGCAGACCCCAATGTCGGCGGCCGCTCGCGCCTGCTTCAAGCATGGCGCCGCGACCCCGAATCAGGAAGCGGCGATTCGCGCAGCGCTCGAGACGCCTGACGTCGCATTGATCATCGGGCCGCCCGGCACCGGCAAGACCCAGGTGATCGCGGCGCTGAGCCGGCGGTTGGCCGAGATCGGCGGCGAAGGTGGGGCCCAGCACCAGGTGCTAATCGCCAGCTTCCAGCACGACGCAGTCGAGAATGCCCTCGACCGCACCAGGGTGTTCGACCTGCCGGCGGTCAAGGTTGGATCGAACCGCAAGAACGAAGGAGCCGATTCGGTGCAGCAATGGTGCCTGCAGCAGCACGACCGGCTCGAACAGGCGCTGGCTCTGCGCGAGGCGGACGAGCCACACGCTGCTTTGCTGAACGCGCTACACCTGAAACTGGCGACACTGCGTCATGGCCAGCTCGATCTTGCCGAGCGCGGCGCGCTGCTGCGCGCCGTCGCCGACATTCTTTGGCAGCTACGACTGGAACACAGAATCTCCCTGCCGCGCAGCTTGCAGGAGCAGCTGGAAGCGTTCATGGCGAGAGTCCCAACCGGCGCCACCGCGCGACCAGCCGGCGGCGCCCGGCTGCGGTCGCAGGCTCTCAAGCGCGTGCGGGCACTGCGCCATACTCTAGCCGGCTTCGCCGATGATGGCCCTGCACGCGCCGCCCAGGCTCACGCCGCGCTGCTCGCCTGTGGCGCCGCGGTGGACGCGCACGACCTCGCGCTACTGGGCCAGCTAGAAGACACGACGGTGCTGGACGTGGCGGGGGCGGATGCGGCCGCTGGCATGCGCGATCGCCTGATCGATCTGTTGCGCGCCGACGAACGGCCAGCGCCACTGCGGCACCGGCTGGACGCCGCGGGCCAGCACCTGATTGGGGCCATCGAGCAGGCGCTGGCCGATCGTCTGAAAACCTCGCGGCTGGGCGTGAGCAGCGTGCTGGCGCGCTATCGCGATGCCTTCGTCAATCATCCGGCGCGTACGCGCGAGACCGTACGCACCTATGCGATGGTGGTGGGAGCCACCTGCCAGCAGGCGGCCGGCGTCGAGATGGCTAGCCTGAAATCGCTGGGCGGGATCGGCGATGCCGGCATCGTCTTCGACACCGTCATCATCGACGAAGCGGCACGCGCCAATCCGCTCGATCTGTTCATTCCAATGTCAATGGCCGGCACGCGGGTGATCCTGGTCGGCGACCATCGCCAGCTACCGCACTTGCTGGAGCCGGAGGTCGAGGATGAAGTGGCGCAGGTGCATGGGCTGGAACAGAGTGAGCGCCAGGGCTTTGCTGACAGCCTGTTCGAGCGCCTGTGGCGCCAGTTGAAGCAGCGCGGCGCACAGGACAACTTCAACCGGGTAGTCATGCTCGACACGCAATTCCGCATGCATCCCTTGCTTGGGAAGTTGGTCAGCGAACAATTCTATGAGAAGGAAGGCCTACCGCCGCTGAAGCCGGGCCGCCCCGAGGATGCATTCCTGGCCGATATTCCCGGCTACGAGGGCAAGGTCTGTGGCTGGATCGATGTGCCGATTAGTCGCGGGCGCCAAGAGCGGCGCAATGGTAGCCGCCTGCGGGTACCGGAAGCGCTGGTCGTCGCTAGGGAAGTCGAGCGACTGCTCCGGCAAGGCGGGCCGGACTTGTCAATCGGTGTGATCACCTTCTACAGCGCGCAGCGGGATCTGATTTTCGAGGAATTGATGCAGTTGGGTATAACCGAGCGGGATGCTGAAAGTGGCCATTGGCAGGCGCGGGCGCCATGGAATGGCTTGACCGCCGGTGGTGACGAGCGGCTGCGGATCGGGACGGTCGATGCCTTCCAGGGCAAGGAATTCGACGTCGTTCTGCTATCGGTGGTCAACACCGGTGCGATACAACTGCCAGGGGCGGTAGATGCGGTCGCGCGCGAGAAGGCGGCGAATGCAAAATATGGCCACTTACGGCTGAGCAATCGCATGAACGTCGCCATGAGTCGCCAGCGCAGCCTGCTGGTCATGGCAGGTGACAGCGCACTGGCCGCTGGCGTCGAAGCTGGCGAAATGGTGCCGGCGCTCGCGGCTTTCCTGGCGCTGTGCGAAGGAGGGCGTGGCATTGTTCGCTGACCGATACGTGTATGTCGAGGGCAGGGGGCGCCAGGAAGGGCGGCAGGGGCTGTTGTGGCCGGTCTACGCCTGGAAGGTGCTGTTTCCCTCCGAGCAGCAGCGCCTGGGCGCCAACCTGTTCCAGGAAGCGATTCTCGGGCTATTGCGCGCTGGCGAGCGCGACGTGATGCGACTGTCGGCGCTCCTCGCCCTCGATGCGGAACTGGTGCGCTACATCATCGCCACCCAGCTCCAGCCAAATGGCTGGATCGACGAACGCATGCAGGTGTCGGCGTCAGGCCAGCGCCTGCTCGACGAAGCCGAAGACCGCCGGCTCGACCTGGCGCTTGGCTATGCATTCCAGGACGCGGTATCCGGCGCCTGGTTGCCACGCTTTGCCACCGGCCTGGCGGAAATCCGGCCGCATGAGCGCGATGCAGGGGGGCGGCCGTCCTTCCTGCTCGACCGCGAGCGCGGCTGGATCGACCGTCCGTTCGTTCTGCCGCCCACTGTAATGCGTCCAGCGTTGGACCTCGGGGCCCTGAACGAGGCCTACCGTGCCTATCGCAAGGATGTTGCCAGCGCGGGCCGGCGTGGCCAGGCCGGCGCCAGTGTCGATTTCCAGGCGATCGAAGCAATCGACGCCATACCTACCCCGGCTTACCTGTGGTGCGAGTTATACCGGGATGCGGCGGAGCCGCAGCCGTGGCTGGTCAGCGATCCGTTCAGACTGGGCAAGGCCGCCGCCTGGCTGCGCAAGCCCCTGCTGGCGCTGGCGCCATCGAACCGGGGACTGATACAGCGCATGCAGCGCCTGACCGGAGCCCAGAACACCACGCTGTCGGCCGAGGAATGGCTGCGGCAAGTGGAGGACGATGCCCAGTTGGCGCTGTGGAGCGACTATCCATTCGTCATGGACCAAGCGCTGGTGGCTGAACATCTGATGCGCCTGCTGCGCCAGCGCGCGAAGGTCGCCAGCCAGTCGCGTGTCAATGGCGAGGACATAGGGCTGCTGGCTGGCGAATCCTACAACCTGATCGAGGCGGTGCTCAAGTGGATGCTGGTACGCTGGAGCTGCGACACCTCGGCCTGGCCAGGCACCCGTTGGCGGCGCGAGCAGGCGCGCCAGGAATTCAATAGCCTGCGCCTTGCCGTCGTGTCGCCACAACTCGTCGAGCAACTAGCCGGCCAGCAGCCGCGCTGGATCGCCGCTGCCATCGAGGCCCAGTCCGGGTCGTTCAAAGCCTTGCTGGCGGGAGCGGTGTTTTGCGCCGCAGCCCATTCCGACCATCCTTTCCACTGTACGCCGGCCGCCAGCCTCCAGCTGGACCGCCTCGCTTTACTGGCGGATTTTCGCAACGCGGCAAGCGGCCATGCATCCGGCGTCAAGGTGACATTGGACGACGCCTTGGAGCGCAGCCGATTCGCCATCGAATGGATGGCCCTGTTCCAAACCTGGTACTAAATCATGGCAAAAAGTAAACTTAAGCACAACATTCCGCAGCCGGCGGCCCCGGTCTCGCGCCCACATTCCCTGCTCAGCGGACTGATGCCGGCTGCTACGAACATCGTCAAGCTGGTGAAGACCCAGCAGCCGGACTGGGATGAACACACGTTCGACGCGTTGCACAGCGCCCTGCCCGAGGAAGGACGCGCGGCTTTCAAGGGAGTTCTAGGGCAGTTCATGCAGCTGGGGAAGGACGCTATCCAGGCCCTGGAACGCGCCGACCAGCAGGCCGCCGAGCAGGCGAGCCGCCTTGCCGCGCTCGAAGCGAGGGATGCGGCGCTAGCGGAGCGCGCGAGCGAGTACGAACAGCACTCCACCGAGCTGGCCCGGCGCGAACAGGCGAGCAGCATTCAGGAGGCGGCCCTGGCGCAGCTTGCCGCCGACCTGGCCATCCGCGAAGAAAACGCCGCCAACGGGTTCTTGAAGGAGCGGATCGACGCGACCACCCAGCTACATGTGTCACTCGAGGCGTTGGCGGTGCAGCGACTGGCGCTACAGGCCGAGGTGGCCCGAGTCGGCGACGCCGGACGCGAGGAACTGGAGGCCCGGGTGGAACAGCAATTGGCGGCGCTACGCGAACGCGAACGCGCACTCGACGAGCAGGCCGTGCAGCAGGCAACCACGGCGGCGCTGCTCGAGGCGGACCAACGCACGTTGCAGCGCAAGGCGCGTACCGCGGAAGAAGTCGAGGCGCTGCTGCGCGCTGAGCTGGAGCGCCAATTTGCAGGTGAGCGGGCCGCAAACGAGAGCAAGACTGCTGAACGCGAGCGGCAGCTCGCGCAGGCGTATGATGAAATCGATGCGCTGAACCACCAACTCGATGCATGGCGTGACTTCGAGGAGACGCTCGGTGCCCGCACGCCTGACCAGTTGTTGGGCGAGCTCGACGAATTACAGATAAAGCTACGCGAGCGCGAGCGCGCCTTGCGCGAACTGGAGGTGGCCCAGGCACGCGACGACAGCGATGCGGTACGCGCCGAGCGCGATGCGCTGCTCGAAGAACTGCGCGACCTGCGGCCCGAACTGGCGGACTTGCGCGAACAGAACCATCGAGTCCGGATCGGGGTCATGGAGAAGGAAAACTGGGTACGCGAGAAGCGCGTGCTGCAGAAGACCACGGAGCTGCTGGAGAAGGGCCATGCCGAACTCGATGCACGGATCCGTGGGCTGACCGAGGAAGGGCAGGCACAGGGCGCGTTCCCGGAGCTGGGACGGATGGACGTCGACTCCATGCTGCAACTGCCTGCAGCGGTCGAGCCGGTGCCGGATTTAAAACAGTTCGCCGACGAGCTGCGCGACCGTATCGCCTTGAGCCAGCCGGACAATCCGCTCATTTTCGGCATCGACGACTTGCAACTGTTCGTGGGCGGTTTGGCGATGAGCCAGCTGCATGTGCTGCAAGGGATCAGCGGGACTGGCAAGACCAGCCTGGCCAAGGCGTTCGCCAAGGTGGTCGGCGGCACCTGCACCGACATCGCAGTGCAGGCCGGATGGCGCGACCGCAGCGACCTGCTCGGCCACTACAATGCGTTCGAGAGGCGCTACTATGAGAAGGACGCCTTGCAGGCGCTGTATCAAGCACGCACGCCAGCCCTGGCCGATCGCATCAACGTAGTGCTACTCGACGAGATGAACCTATCGCGTCCGGAGCAATATTTTGCCGATTTCCTGTCCGCCCTCGAGAAGGCGCCACATGATCGCCAAATTCCGTTGATGGAATCGAGCCCGGTACATCCGCCGCGCCTGCTTGACAAGGGACGCGCCATCCTGCTGCCGGAGAATGTTTGGTTCATCGGCACCGCCAACCAGGACGAAACCACGAACGAGCTGGCTGACAAGACGCACGACCGTGCGTTCGTGATGGAATTGCGGTCGCGTCACAAGGGCCAGCAATTCGTGCCGCGCAAGGGCCTACGCCAGGCCACCTATTCGTTCCAAAGCTTGAAGGAAGCGTTCGACAAGGCGCGCACCGCGCACCGCAAGGAGGTCGGCGAGCTCCTTGCGGCGCTGGATGCCAGTCCACTCACCGAGGTGCTGGAAGCACGCTTCAACCAGAGTTGGGGTAACCGATTCGAGCGCCAGGCCCGCGAGTTCCTGCCGGTCGTGCGGGCGGCAGGTGGATCGTTCGAAATGGCATTGGACCATTTACTGGCGACCCGCATGTTCAGGTCGGGAAAAGTGACCGGCCGCTACGACGTCGTTGCCGATGACCTCGACGCGGTGGAAGGTGCGCTCGAGGATACCTGGACAGGGATGGGCCTTGCGGGCTCGCCCGAACGCTGTCTGCAGTCGATACGAAAAGACCGTCAGCGCCGGGAGCGAGTTGGATGAAGGTGTTCGACCGTTACGCAGGACGGGAAGTCGACTTGCCGGAGGTTGCCGCGCCGGGGCGTTTCCGGCTCTTAAATGATGCTGCTGCCGGCATGCTCGGCTTAGCTCCGGGACAGTTGCTCGTCGGGGACACGTGGGATAGCTTAACGCTGGGGGAGAACGGTACGACCATCCTGCCGGCTGCCAGCGCGGGTGCAAACCAAGGCAGCTTCGAGCTGCTCGGCCTGGCCTTGTCGACACTGGTACGGGCGCCCGAAGGCGAACACTTTTCGCCGCTGATGCCGGCTTCGTGCGGCGAATTGGCCGAACTGGAGGAGTTGGAGCGCGTATTGGTCAAACGCATCGCTCATCTCCGCGAGATCGACGCCCGGCCACGCATGAGCATGCGCTATGAGACCGAGGTGGCGCCGCTATCGCGGGTGCGCAAGCTCGCGCCGGGTGCGTTGCACCATCTCGCCACGCATTCGAAGGACTGGCACCGGCGAACGCTATCTGGAATCGTGCCGAAGCGCGTCCTTGGCCTGTTCAGCGAGGACGACCTGGGCATCTACGAGAACCGAATCTACGCGCGCTTGCTAGAGAAACTCGACAGCTACTTGGCCCTCCGGCGCGACCAGATCACGAGCCTGCTGGCTCAGTTTGAGCAGGCAATGGCAATGAGTGGTGCCGAAAACCTCGACTATCGTCTTCGCAATGACCTATGCGCGCTGTGGGGGAGAGCGTTCTCGGGCGATGAAACCCAGCATCTGCTGGATGCGTCGAAAAAGACATTGGGTACGCTGGCAAGCCTGCGTAAGCAGGTCAGAATGCTGCGCGGAAGCACGCTGTACACGCGAATTCCCCGCACAGTCTCCGTGCCGGAGCAATTACGCGACACCAATATCTTGCAGCATGACCAGCATTATCGGCACTTGCGTACATTGTGGCGTCTGCATCAGCAGCGTGGTGCCGGACAGGCATTGCTGACGCGCGAGGTTGTTGCGCGCAACTTGGGACTGATACAGGACTACATCGCTTATATCGGTCGGGTGGGACAGGAGGCGATCCGCCATATTGCAGTTCTGGAGCGCAGGGGCCAAGAGATATTCTTCGCGGGGCGGCAGGTTAGCTTCGTACGATTCGACGACGAGTGGCATCTATGCATCGGGGAAACCAGGCTGATTCTGGTTCCGACACTGCATCACGAAAGGATGGAGGAGAGCGAGTCTGGTACTGGCTTCGGCAGCGATACGCGAGTGCTGGTTTGCGTGCAGACACCGACTGGAGCGGGTGCCGATGTCGGGCAAGGATCCCAAGGCGACCATCGCATTGTCTGTGTTAGCCCCAGTGATTTCTATGGGCTGGAGAAAATCAAGTTGCTGTTGGAAGCGTTTCTATGTAGGTCTTCGATCAATGCCTATGGGCGGTCACTCGGCAAGCTGCCAGGGGCGTTCGGTGCCCGGATGCAGGAGAAGGGCTGGCTGGACGAGGTCCCGGGCGGCGGACTTGGTATGTTGGCGCCCATCGATTACAGCGAAGAACAGGGGTTTCGCGAGTGCCTGCGCACTGGTGGGCTCAATGCGCAGACGATCGAGCGGCTGTCGCGAGATGCCGACAACCTCAAAGCACTATCGTCGTGCAGGGTGTGTGCACGTCGCACTGTATTCGAACCTCGTGAAAATGGATTCTGGTCACATTGCGAGCACTGCGCCACGACGGCGCGGCTATGGACACGTAATGGCAAACGAGAGATTTTGATGTCCACCGACACCGATGTCGAACCATCCTTCGAAACCATGGGAGCGCGCTATCTGAAGATCGAAATCGGTGCTGGGTGAAGCGAAATTATCTCAGACGGGCAGCGCCGCTGGAGCGCTTGGCGGCGAATAAATCTATGCCGATCCCCACCCGTTTGTGAAACCGTTCGAATCTGATATTGTGTTGTCTGCTGAATATTTTCCTGCTTCTTCGATCGTTTCAAATATTGCATGCCTGACCCCGACTACCTAATTCGCCTTGCCAGTCAAATCGACGCGACCCTCGATAGCGGTCTCACCGGAATCGACGTATCGTACGGAGACAATAGTTATGAGGCCGTTCTCAGCAGGAATAAAGTTACTTTGGCGCCAAGCGCTTATGAGTTAGACACTCTCGACTGGGTCTTCTGCTGCCTTACCGGGGTCGGTGGCGGCGTTCTGGACCTGACTAGAACTATCGATGCGAATCTCACGAATGAGGAACTCCACCAGAAGTTCGATAAGCTCTCGAGTGACTATCTCAAAAAGGTCATTGGCATTGATGGGAAAGCCGCAATCGACAATATTCGGGGCGGCCCATTGCACCGTATTGTCGGACCGACACACGATTTGAGCCGATTTTTCGAGGCGGTAAAGGACATCATGAAGGGTGAGTTTCACGCGAATGTCCGTGGCACAAACTTTATCGAGACTTTCCATAGTTCGGCTTCTAAGAGCCCTTATGTGCAGATCGATGGCCCGGTTGACGCAGCAATCGTCCTGCTCCTGCACATGATCGGCGATTTCTTCTCCAAAACGAGCCTGCCCATACCAGGTCGCTCCAAGCTGGCCGAGTCGGAATACAAGGAGATCGTGAAGGAGGTGTTTGCCGAATACCGTAATGGTGGGAACCTGCGCAAACTGGTGTCGGAGTTCCTTTCAAACGTTACCGGGACTATCCTGATCGCCCTTGTGCTTCGTCTCTACAGGTACATGCGAATTGCCATCGAACGCCGCTCAATGCCCGGATTATCGCTAAAGGATGACGACAAATTCCATGTCCTGGACCGTAACGCCCAGACGATCTCCTTTGTGATCTCGGTAGGCAAGGCGGCATTCACCTCCAATCCGCTGGCACTGAACTACACGGGCTTTGTGCAGATCATACGCAGCGGAGCGGCTATCAACCGAATCTCAACCGGCGAACAGGCTTTTCTCAACGACAAACTCGTAGCGCTCGATGCGCGGATCAGGAGTCTCTAAGATGGTACCGGCAATTTTGGCAGCAGGCAGCGGAATCGCTGTCAGTGCAGCCATCACCTACTACTTCCTTTCCAATCAGGCCAATACCAAACGCGAAGAGCTGACGCGCATAATGGCGGCAACTCTCGAAGTACTCTTTCAAAAAGCCGAAGCCCTCAAAGCAGCGGTGCATGCACGTGAGGAAGCACTTCGCGCGGCTAGCACGGCCAACGCTGAGATGGCGGCTGAACTCGCTGCGATGCGCGAAGAATTAGAGAGAACGATAACGGAGATGGATAGTCTGCGAACGGAGGCCGGCCGATGGCGCATGAGTTCAGGCACTTTCACAAGTGGACTTTGCATTATTCCGCGCTCAAGGATTCTATATAAATCCGGATGGAAGCACGAGAAGGCCATCGCTTATCTGGACGAGCGCAAAAACGAGGCACAAGCTACAGTCCTGCGGCTCTGCCACGACAAGTACGCTTAGCGTCAAGAAGCCATTAGGAGAACTTGTGAACCGCCCCGGCTTTAGTGATGCATGGTTTGTGTGAAAGGGAGGATAGATTGACTTACCGCCTCGACAGGTTCAATGCCTTGTTGGAAGGTGCGCGATCTGGAATCATTCAACCAAGATGTGTAAGTGCTGATCCAGGGTCCACAGCCGTGCCCCTGTCGTCAGCCTTCCAGCATCAAAATTGGAAGAATTTTTGCATCAACTGATAATCATTCAAGGGGCGAGCACCCACGTTGAGCATGCGCAGTGCTGACTTCTACATATGAATCAGACTGATAATCAGATGAATTTTTTGAGCACAGCCAAGGTTAGGATTGAGCAAACTCAAGTGGTGAAAACTGTGGTTCTCAGCTAAGTCATTGATTTTATTGATGCAAATACGGCCTGCAAAGCCGTGTAGACGGGTTCGACTCCCGTCCTCGCCTCCAAATATTAAGCGTTCGGGCCTCATTTGAGGCCCGTTTCGTTTTTATTCGCCGAATAAATACCAAATCAAATTCTTCAGCAGACGAGAGAGACCAATGGTTATCGTCAGCGGCCTAGCAGGCCGCTGCAGATTGGCTTGGAAGGGCTCCGTTGCCAGTTCGCAGAGGCTTCAGTCGTATTTGAGTCCGTTTCGCCATGGGTTTCCCCCGCTGAAACTCAAGGTACACCTCAGTCCTGAGCTTTCACGGAAACATGCGAAAACAGTGCGATGCAACACGAGGCGAAGCATATCTCGGTTGCACGGGGCCGCTGAAAATCGAAACCTGTGGCATTACCATTCGCACCATGCGTCTAAAGAAATCATATGTCCCTACCAACGGACAAGTCCAGCATGACCGCAAGGCGCTGGACTTGCAGGGCGGAGCACGATCGTGATATCACTGCAGCGATCAATGATGAACGAAATGGCGGTCAGTTCGATCGCAACGCCCTGTGGAAGGGCAGGCGCAGGCCTCGCATCCAAGTGCGAGGCGAAACCGGCTTCATCGAAGCAAGAGTCCAAAAACAAAAGTTAATAATGGGTGGCCGTGTACAAGTCTGGAAGAATGGCACGCATAATGGTTCTATCAAGCAATATCGATCCGAGGTATCCGAAGAAATGAATTGCCCAAAACGCCCCCCTCGCTGTCCGACCGAACCTATCCGCTGGATTCGCATCTGCTGGTGTTGCGGGGCTGGTGTCTGCTCCTGCTTGCCGCGCCGCTGGCACTGTGGGTCGGTAAACGCATCCATGACAAGCACGATGTGCCCACCTGGCCGACGACACAGGCCGAGGTACAGGGCAGCAGCCTGTGCCACCACACCGGCAGAGGCACGCCAGGCCGGTGCCTGCGCCTGGCGTATCGCTACCAGGTTGGCGGCACGTTTTACAATTCCAGCGGCGTCGACGTGCCGCATCTGGGACATGCCGGCCGCAATCGCTCGGAGGCGGTGATGCGAGAACGTCTGGCACGCATGGGTACGGGCGATCGGATCGAGATCCACTACCACCCGCGCCAGCGTGCACGCAGCGCGGCGCATTTCGAGCCGGTCGACTTTGGCGACTATTTCTTCTCGGCCGGCGCATTCGGCCTGTTCGTGACCGGGGCGGCATCGATCATGCAAAGCAAGCGCCTGCGCCGGGACGAAGCGGTGGCCGAGGCCAATCGCCTGCGCCAGCTGCGCCAGGGCAGGCCGGGCGCGCGCGGGAGAATCGCCATGAATGCGCTGTTCCCGCGCTGACGGCGCAGGGGGGGGGGCGAGGTCGAGCCAGGGCTAGCTGTAGTGGTCAAGTAATTTCGGACACGACGATAAGTTCTTTCTCTGCCATTTTGCGTTCATAGGCGCTGGGCGGTAGATTGCTCAATACAGAATGCAACCGCTCGCAGTTGTCGAAGCCAGCGATGTATTTGGCCACGTCAAACTCGACCCGGTTCACGCCAGGCAGGCGGCAGGTTTGTACGACAGGTGCGGCCTTCGTTTGCAGCTCATGGTCGAAGTGCGGCGCTGCCTGGTCATATGAATTGCTTCGAAGGTGATTTATCCACCTATCGAGGTGTCCGGGGACATTAGATCACTACATGCATGTCATCGCGACAGCTCGCTAAGGCTGGTCGGTCATGTCGTCTATGCCACAAAATAGTTTGACCATCGAACAGAAACTGG
>Ga0265798_10001547_pt1 | contig 35653 bp, 28 predicted proteins | sample P3T30metagenome_FD_192430 | JGI IMG/M metagenome (GOLD analysis project Ga0265798, IMG submission 192430) | Plant litter microbial communities from East Loma Ridge, Irvine, California - P3 T30 | ecosystem: Environmental > Terrestrial > Plant litter > Unclassified | place: USA: California...
GACTGCTTGGAGAGGTAGTCTAGGATCTCGTAGGTCTTGGAATCGGCATTGAGGAAGGGGGTGGAGCGGATGGGGGATGGGGGGGCGACGGTATGGGCGGGGACTTGGTGGCGGCCATCCATGCGCATGCCTGTGGGGGGAACGAATGGTGGTATAGGCAAAGTTGGGGCCTTGCTCCTGGGTCGGCCGGGCTGGCCGGGCTTATTGGCTTTGGATTGACGTTCGAGGACAGTTGCTGTTTCTTTTGATAAGCATGTGACTCTATCCAGCAGATGTGTATGGCGTGACTTACGTGCAGATTTGGGCTGCTCTTGATACTCGTCCTCTTCGTCCTCTTCGTCCTCTTCCTCATCGACTTTGCCCACAGAGCTCGGCTCCACCATGTCGCTATCCAAAGGAACAGTATCGTGATACGCCGGAACCTTCGTCTGTCGTCCAGCACGTGTCGTCTGCCCAGGCGGCTCCCCAACGAATGGGTCTGCGAGATGTCCAGTGACGAATGGGCATTGAGGTTGGGGTAGCTCTTCATCTTCGACAGGCTGCTCGTCTGCATCCTCCTTTACCTGCTGCCCGCCTCCAAGAGTATCGCCGACAGTGGATTGCGCAATAGCGGCCCGTACCGACTGAGGTAGTTGACCAAGATATCGACCATAGTCAAATTTCAGCTTAACAACCAATTGTTCTGGGGCGCTTGGAGTCGCAGCGCTCTGCGATCGACCTCGCCCTATATTTCGACCGCGCCCGCGGCTGATGCCTCGTCCGCGACCTCGTTTATTGGTCCGGCGCGTAGAGAAGAGAGTCTGTTTGTTCGCCATGTTTCCGTCTGTACCGCGTACTTGAGTTCGGAGTAAGAGTTGTGGTTGAGCTAAAGCGGTGAGAGGGCAGTAGCAAAAAACATTAGAGAGTACGAGAGTGTAAACAAAAGCTAAGGAGCGCGTCGCGCATGATTACCTAGAGACAAGGTGAAGGTGAAATTACAGTTAGGCGCGTAAACGCGACTATGACGCAGCACCTAACAGAACAGAGCGGTAAGTGAGACGCTGACCTCAATTCCATGAGTGAATGGCACGTAGGCATCCCATTGAAGTACGGAGTTTCATATCGCGATCTTAGTCCGGCGTTTGATGCATACCTGCTTCATGTTCCTCTAGATTCAACAACGCCGTCGCTATGCTTATGCTCATGCTCTTAAAATGCTCTTGTCTTCCTCCTCTCCCTCCTCCCTGCTCACAATGAAGACTTCGTCAAAAGGAAGCCCACATTGTTCTCCGACTGCTTCAGCACCTCCAAGAACACATCGTCATCGACCGCGAGCGCCATCTCGTCCTCATCGAGAACTCCACCACCATCCTCTTTGAAGACCTTCGTGTCGATATGGCGATACTCCATCAGCATTCGCAGCTTCGGCAACTTGGCGGCACGCCTTGCCTTGATCTTGGATTCCTGAGCATCCATGTCGACTTGGCTCGCGGAAGTTAGGCTAGGGTATTTGTCGTCTTCATCTAACTCCTCGGGCTCTACCTTGGTCTCTGGCAAGCCGTGGCCGTCGCAAGTACAACCGAGCAGGTCATGCGTCTGACAGCCTTCGCGCTCGTCGATACGAAATAGATCGCGCAGCTCATCTTTCGAGAACGACGAAGCAGACGCCTTGTTGTCCACTACAGCATTGGCGAGTCCCATCTTCATGACCTGGCGCTGATAGATCTTCTCATCGATGCATCCTTGGACGAGAAATCTGTAGATCTTGACTGGCAACTTTTGTCCGTCACGATGGATACGCGCCATAGCCTGCAAATCGGTAGCGGGATTCCAGTCGATGTCGAATAGGACGATACGGCTTGCACCGATGAGGTTGAGGCCGACACCGCCAGACTTGGCTGAAAGGAGGAAAGCGAAGGACGCGGCCTTCGTCGTCTTGTTGAACTTCTCGACCAGGCCTTGCCGTTTCGACGACGGGGTGCTGCCATCGAGACGAAGGTAGGTGTAAGACAAGGCGACCAGCATACGCTCTATCATGTCCAGCGTTGTAGTGTAGTTAGAGACGATGACAATCTTCTCCTCCGTAGTGGTGTAGAGACGATGCACCAGGGTATCCAGTAGACGTAGCTTGGTGCTTGATGCATGCGATTTGAGCACCTGGGGTGGTATGAGAGGTAGCAACGCCTGTAACATCTCGGACGGAGTCTCCTCGCCATCTTTCTTCTTGTTTAACAGGGAAGGACTGTTACAGATCTTCTTCAGCACCGTGATGAGCTGGAGTGCCATGTCCATGTTGCCCATAGCGCCTGCGAAGAGCTGTGATGAGCAGATGGCGCGGTATGCCTCAGCCTGGCCTTTTGTCGGCTTACAGAAGACGATGTGCTCTGTCTTTGGCGGCAGGTACTTGCTGAGCACTTCTGCAGTGCGGCGAATCATGAAGCGGCTGGTCAGGGAAACGAGCTCCTTCCATCGTGCCTCGCCTTTCTCAAGCTCTGCCTCGCTCGCCTCGGGTTGTCGACTGCGGATAATGGGAGCCTCAAAGGTACGTTTGAAAGCTGATCGCTGGCCAAGAAGTCCAGGATTAACGAAATCGATGGCTGTGTAGAATTCGCCCAGGTCGTTTTGCAGGGGCGTGCCTGAAAGAATGACGCGCCGCTCCGTGTTGAGAGACTGAATCGCCAGCATAGCCTTGTTGTTGGCTGTCTTCAGCCTGTGTCCCTCATCTGCAATGACGATGTCAATTCCGCTGCCCTTCTTCAGCTCCTCCTGGACAGTCCGTAGCATCTCGTAGCCGACGATCATGACGTTGTATGCTTTGCCCATGGTGAAGTTTGTGATCTTCTTGTCCTTGCCATTGGCAACGAACACGCCAATTCTCTCGTTCCCAAGCCACTTGCGGAACTCGCGCTTCCAGTTGTCTACCAAGCCGGCTGGGCAAACAATGAGGGCTTTAGTGACCACTGGCTGGCTCTCATGTATCGGGTTCTGCTTCATGAGTGTCCATAACAGAGTGATGGTCTGCAATGTCTTGCCGAGACCCATTTCGTCTGCCATGATCGCGCCCTCGCCTTCACACCGCATGCCCATGACACACTCGTATAGGAACTTGACGCCTTCGCGCTGGTGTTCTCGCAGGTGCTTGCTCAGCACTGGATCGACTACGACGTCCACTATCTGCTTTCCCTTGGGGCATGGAGAGAGTCGCTTCATGACCAGGGCGTTCGGTGCGGTCGGATCGTGACGTGGCTGTGGGATCGAGGGATTGCGTTGGGGCGGCATAACGGTATTCGACAACAGAGGCGTCTTGAACTGCTGCTTGCGAGATGCAGAAGGTTTGTACTCTGGCACATCTTCCTTCTCGTCGAAATTTGCTATGGCAGCGCCAAACATGCCACCCGCCTTCTTTGGCTTCGCCTTACTAGCAGCCGGAGACTTGTAGCTTGGCTCAACACGCTTTGTCTGCTTCACAGGCGCTGATGCAGCTGTACCCAAGAACATGCGGCCTGCCAGATAGTCTGCCTTGTCCATGACGGCCTCGATCTCAATCTCCTTGCCGCCCAGGGACAGACCCGAGCCAGGCAAGAGCGGACGCGTACATGCTCCTTTCCCAATCTCTTTGCCTGTGTCGCTGTCGGTCAAGATAGCATAGCCACCCAGTACCGCGAGCACACCGTCGCCGTCCCATGTCTTGTTCTTCTTCATCGTGTACTTGCGCCACAGAACCGTGTAGTAGTTGCCATTGCCGCCACCGGGTGCTGTTTGTGCTGGTGCGGGGTTGCTTACGGCAGCAAGAGGCTTTCGATTCGTCGCTGCATCGCTTTCCGAGTGTTGGTCGGACGATATCCTGCGTTTCTTGAGGGGTGGCTCGCCCGCCGGCAAACCATTGGAATCTGGCCGTACGAAGGTCGGAGCCCGGAATGGCTTCATGATTGGCTTGATGTGGGGTGCGCGGACATCACGGTGCCTGAGAGACACGATGGAGTGAAGGTCGGTCGGTGGTGGTGGTGAGCAAAGTGGCGGCGGACGCGTCGCGAACGCGGAAAGCGCGAACCACGCTAGCGCGATTTCACGTGATGCCAGTATCTCGCATTCAAATGTGAAACACAATGTAGAGCATCCGTTAACATCTACACACAATATCTAACTACCTTCGTACGCTGCGTGTTTCATAAATGGACTTTTCGCTCTAATGCTCCTCCCATACCTCAACAGCACCAGCGGAATAAAGCTCAGCGCCAACGCGACGAAGGCCAACAGACTGCTCGCCCACTGAAAGCCCAGCGTCCTATACATGCTCTGCGTTGCCAGTGGCAGGAATGCCGCCATGGTGTTCTCCAGGAAAGCGATCCCAGCTACAGCGCTCGCAGCGTACTTCGCATACGCATCGACAACATACGTCGTGACCGCAGCGATGCTGCAGAACATGCCGAAGCCAACGAAAGCCAGAGCGATGCTAGGTAAAATCCAGGGTACGCTCGAGTATGAAGTCCAAGCAAAGAAGAAGAGACCGCCCATGAGACCAATGAAACTTGCGGGCACGCTGAGGTAAAGACGCGCTTCCGGCATTGGCTGGCCAGGTGTCTCTGCATTGCGTTTTGCAGAGTCAAAGTACAAGCGATCTTGGAAGAGGGATACAGCAAGGCCAATGATCTCTCCGATGACTATAGCCGACTGCACCAGACCGGTGCCAAAGTAGGTCCAATCGTACAACCCACTGTAGACCTGCACGATTGATTGGGTGAAAGTGAAAGCAACTGCAATGCAGAACGCGGACCAGAGACCGAATGACAAGACGACGCCTTCGGTGCATAGCATCTCGGTCGGTCGGATGAGGGTCTCCTTCATGATCTCGCGGGCGGTCTTGCTCTTTTCGAGGCCGGTGAAGACCAGATGCGCATCCTTGTCTTTCGCTTGTTTGACAATTACTTCTGGTCGAACCTCAGGAAGGTAGAGAAACAGTACTGGTAAAAGGGCGCTGTAGCATATAATCTCGGCGATGAATATCCTGGCATGTCATCAGCACGAGGCAAGTTTCTGAAGAATTGATCTCATATACCACCGCCAGGTCGTATATTGCACCGTCAGACTTCCGAATACCGGACCCATATTCAACCCAGCAAGAAGCGAACAGATGTACAACGAAGTGCCGAAGCTCTTCGCACGCCCAGGTCTCCAAACATCACTGACGATTCCAGACGTAATATTCGCTAACGTCCCAGAGCAAGAGCCGGTTATGATGCGCGTAACAATCATCGTGGCAAGATTCCTCGCCGCCGCTTGCGGAATGATGAAGATAATCAAGACCACATGTATCGCCTGCACAACAGATCAGCACACTCCAATCTCTCTTCCATCAAACTGCCTTACCAGATAGCTCCGCCTCACCCCGAAATTCTCCATAAATGGCAGACCTAGCAACGGCGCCGCCGCACCTCCCAAATTCCATGACAGGACAGGCCAATATGAGTGCGGAAACTTTTCGTCGCTGATGTAGAAGCTTGCGTTGATTTGCTCGGCTGCGCTGGTCATCATTGTGCCGTTCAACTGGATGACAAAGGTCATGAAGCATGCGAGGAATGTGACGCGCCATTTCTTCGAGTCAGGCCAGTTGAATGGGTTGAGAGTGTTATGGGCATCAATCCAGTGAGTGGGCTTTTTCGGGACTGGGTCCGTGTTGTGTGCAGCATGAGAGGAGCTCGAAGCTGATGTTGTTGGCTTAGAGGAGTCTCGTGAGTGCGATTCGACACTCGAAGATGGGCTTGCGCTGGGTAAGACATTTGCCATGCTCTTCCTTGACCAGAAGGTTGCGAAAGGGACTGCGAAGCCAGGTGTTGTGCAAACGGTGCGCTAAATGTATATGACTGCGATTTGGAGACTACTACTGGCACCCGAGGAGTGTGGCACACATGGAAGTTCTTCGTATTCAAGAGACCATTCAATGGTGTGTATGGTGGCTACAGTCATGATTAGTAGCAGGCACATACACGAGAGAATACACATACCGGTGAGCGGACAGTACCCGACGGTTGCACTACGTATGCAACGTTACTTTGTCAAAGAGGTACTTTATTCCCATGGCTAGTCCAAGGGCTTTGACAAAGGGTGTAGAATATGGCGGTGTGGTTCTTTGCAAGAAGCCTCGTGCCCAGCGTGACGGCGCCTTTGCTACATTGCTTCGCCATAATTTGAGTGCCGTACGTGACGGTCACGAATAGTGACATCACCGGCGAGAATGGATCCATAATGTATTTGACTAAAGAGTTGCTAGGAAATGGTGTTGCATAACGTAAGAGAAAGGCGACAGGCGAAGCAAAAACTGAAAGAGCTAGGCTCAATGAGGACTGGGTCCTTTGACTTTGAATCACACTTCCTCAATTTCATTGGCTGAAGACGGACTTGACATCTTGTTCTGGACATTCATAGAGATGCAGTTTCGACAGCATAAAGGTGGCAACGACTTTCACACCTTCCATTCTTGTTTACAGATAGTTCTCCTTTGTACCGCGCTCCGCACTGCGATACAGAGCATCGATCATCTTGTGCCGAACCAGCGCATCGTCCCATGTGGTCACGCTGTACCCCTTGTCCAATCCCGCACCAGCCCACGCATCCCAAGCCTTACCGACATTGAATGAGAAGTCGGGCGCTTTTTCTACCTCCACATCTTCAACACCGTCGTCTTTTGCGAGCTTGACAGTAGGCTGGAACATTTGCACGTGTCCACCCATTTTGCCGCCTTCCAGCACGAGCGTGCCATCTGTACCGTTGATCTCCCAATAGAAGTCACGGCCGGTCCGCGAGAGGGCTGGAGCATATGTTACGTCCACTGTGCCGCCTCCGTCGAGAGTGCCGTTCATGCTGATGTAGTCATGCGCGGTCTTCTTCACTTTCTTGCCCGTGGGCTTGTTTTCGGCGTCAACGAGTTCGAGCTCAGGTCGATTGTTCGCGAGTGAGGCCGAGATGTCCTTCATCTCACCCAGAACGTAACACAAGGCATCGACAGCGTGACCGAAAGGGATGGTGACGAGGTTCGCCCCGGCTTCAAGTGGCAAGGCGTAGAGAAAGCCTTCATTGACAGTTGGTCCGAAGATCATTCCCTGTCGTTGATCAGCGTGTAATTAAGGTTGGGATAGCTTCGTTGTACTCACATGACCGTACATCGTCGTACCCAAGATCTTTCCGATCTTGCCCGACGCGACAATCTCCTTCGCCTTGATGATGGACGGGTTCTGACGAGCCTGCAGACCAATCGCGGTTCTGACACCTTTCTGCTTCGCCAGAGCAACGAGCTCTTCTGCCTCGGAGAGATTGCGAGCAAGTGGCCATTCGCAAAAAACATCCTTCCCAGCATCAAGAGCAGGACGAATGAGATCGTAGTGCTGCGGTACGTTGACGCTTACAGCTACGATATCGACATTTGCGTCCGAAGCAATGGAAGAAGGTTTGTCATGGGTAGCAACGTCGTCGAGTTTGTACTCCTTTGCGGCAGCTTCGGCCGATGCTTTGGAGCTGTTCTGAAGTGCCGTGATCTTGTAGAGCTTGGTCTTTTCGAGATAGCCAAGATGCGATCGCGACGCCCACGAGCTTGTAGGATTAACTCTGTCCAATGATACTGTAACCTACTTACCCTTTAGCAGACAACCCAATGAGGCCAATGCGCTTCGGGGAGTCTGTCATGGTATGTGATCCGTCCGAGTAAGAAGTAAGGGTTGTTTTGTGAACGATTGCCGCTTATCTGAGTCCTCACAACGTTTATGGCACTGCGGCGTCTGTCACATTCAGCAGCTTCCATTTTTCGTAGCGTAGACCCGGGATGACGTTTGCCGCTAGTTACGGTGCAAGTGGACTTCATCGTGGGGCAGTAGCAGCTCCGCCGATACTTGTCCGCATCTTTTACATGGATTGTATCATCCGCAAAGCTTGTCAAATGTGATTTGGAGATCGTGAAGATGTGATGGTATGTTGTCGGTGCTGGTGAGATGCGAAACACGTCGATCGTGGCGTCATCCGAGCTTTGACCAGGCCGATGTCTTTCGCGGCTACAATCCCAACCTCCTTCCGGACTTCACACACCCTCGGGCTGTATTAAGTACGCCACTTGCTATCGAAAAGCGGCAGTACAATATGGACTGCGATGATCCAGAGAGATGCAAAGTCTCTCCGTTGTCGTGGAGGATCCCAGGTCCCGACAGACGGAAGTACAGGTCACCTGAGCAAGCATCAGAACATCAGGATGGATTCAACTATCTTTCTCTTCTCAAGTCTCACACAGATGACTCTTCACGTGTCTGTGAATGTCCATCATGACCGACCGCGATGTCGCACCTGTGATCGGAAAGTCGCGTTGTTTCCTCACAGCCACATTGGTATTGTGTTCGCTAAATTATGCACAGTGTCAAGGCATTACTAGGTCACGGAGCCGGTGCGCTTCACCAAGTTCCTCGTTCCCTTGATCTGAACATTCGGTCGATCTTGATCAAACATATCGATCAACCCCATTCACCTCACACACTCTCAATCACAACTCAACCGCGAGACACAGCCTAGACATGAATGTTTTCCAGAACCTCCGCAATCTTTTCTCGGTCACACCGGTGCCACATGCGACAGACCCGGACCTTCGTCGTCCGCAAAACGGAACATATTCGACACGAGTAGATTCGCAACATCCTTCTCTAGTATCCCGTACGGCGAGATACTTCAAGACCCGCAGCAAGCGTCTGCTAGCTAAGCTTCAACTGATTGATGCAACTGCCGAAAGCAAAGAGCCCGAGCTGCAGCAGCAAGCCCCTATAGCCGCTGTACATCAACGCTACGTGCCAATTCGCCTCCTGGGCTCGGGTGGCAATGGTGAAGTACATCTCTCTCGTGACTCGGGAACGGGAAAAATGGTCGCTGTGAAGACTGTCTACCATGGCAAATCGTACTCGCCACCTGTGGAAGTGCGTGTCCTTCGTCTCCTTGGGCACCATAACAATATTGTGCAGTTTCGGGCCGTGCTGGAACATCCTCATCGCTATGGATGCTGGCAGCTCGTGTTCGAGCGCTACGAATCGGGCGACTTAGCAGACTTGATCGATGCAACGTCAGGCATGACGCCGGAACTGTGCATCTGGAGTGCATTCAAACAAATCAACAATGGTCTGCATTACATACATAGTAAGCAGATCATACATGGAGATCTGAAACCTGCGAACATACTACTCCGCCCTGCTCGAAGCGGAGAGCTGCACCCTACGTTCAAGATCGCTGACTTCGGCTCAGCAGCAGTGAACCCTCCTTCAGACATTCCACGAGGACACTTGGGCACGCTAGGCTGGCAGCCGCCTGAAGCTATATATCGCACTGGGCCAGAGACAGATATCTGGTCCCTCGGATGCATCCTATACGAACTAGCCGCCCGAACGCTGCCTTTCAATCGCTTGCAAAAGCCAAACGTGGATGCTGAGACATGGTTCGACATCAGTGGTAGATCTGTCCCTCCGGGAACGCTGCACAAAGCTTGCTATAAACGCTTCTGTCACTTCATGGCATTCCACCCAGCAGCCCCACAACGCATCGATACCGGACCGTTATGTCCCGACTCTCCAGTCGTATACAGCAAGCTTCTGAACTACATGATGATGTGCACGCTCGACATCGACTACCGCACACGCATCACTACGGGTGAACTTCAACGTTACCTGCCGGTGCTCGACACACTAGCGTACACAGTGACACTGTCAGGCCGTGAAGCGATGCTCAATAAGTTTGATGACGGGCGTGACAAGCATTGGCGGCATGTTAATGCAGTAACAGATTCGAGTGTCTTTGAGCAGCTGTTCTACGCCATCATCTTGCGCGCACGCCGAGTGGGTAGTGCGGAGATGATGGGTTGGGCCACTCCTTTGCTGAAAATCATGGAAGTAGACGAGCTGCACGCAGCACGTACTTTCATGGAGGAGCTGCGTGACGCATGGGCGCAATAGTAGGTACAAGTCTTTTCTTCTTGTCGATTTCAGGTTTTGTGCGCAAATGGAAAGCTATTGTCAAATTATTCTGTGTGCCTGTCGCGTGTGCCAAAACAACTATATAGACAGGCTCTTCGTCCTTGAAGAAGCCCTAGTGAAACCCAGAGACTGCCATTGACTTCCAGTGAAAGAGTGTACCAAGACGACATTCGCACTTGACGCCTTTGAAGCAGCTGCGCCATGTAAGTCAAAAATCCAAACCCTGTGTACATACAGGAGGGTATCGCGCTAGTAAACTTAATCGCTGCACGTGTGAACTGCGGTGCGGTACAGTGTCTACTCGAGGAATCCCTCTCCGTTCGACGCAGCCAGCTCCTCCGGTGATTTATACGCCCATCCTTCCTCTCCCTCAGCTGCAGCATCTTTCGCAAAATCGGCCGCATGAGCTTCCAAATTCGCAGCAATTTCCACAAACTTCTGAACCTGGATCTGGAACCACAGCAACTCTGCCACAGTCATATTGTTGGGCTGTACCGTGTCAGTCTCGTCGGAACCGGATTCGGGTTTCTCGAGCATGCTCCGCTGTCGTATTTTGAACAAAGCCCTAAATTGATCAGTCAGTGCGATACTGTGAACGGAAGAAAACGTACTTGACGGCCGCCTCCCTTGCTGCACGAGAATATTCCATGAACTCTCTGACTTCTGGGTCCGGATGATGGGGCCCCGGATTATGGTACCGTCCTTTTGCGATTTTGCCCGATCCACGACACGCTTGACACGAGGGCTCACAGCTCTTCAAGTCGTGTCCCGTAATGTATACAACATGATCGATCCCGTAGATTGAGCAGTACTCGCATATCTTAGGATTAGGGCATTGCTGCAAATGTACAGGTACCAAGTCAGTGCACGTCTCACGTGCGGTCTGTACACATAAGTCTTACCTGGGTGTAATGACCGGCGGGCTCCTTGCCGCAGGCACCGCACTTGCCGGTATACGGCTTCATCTCTGGCTTTGGCTCTGGCTCTGGCTCTGGCTCCGATTTTGGTGGTCGAAAAGCTACCTGGAGACCTTTCAAGAAGCTGTTCTTGATGGATTTCGCTGCAGTGTCGACGCGATCTTTCGGAGTGTTGTCTGATGTAGGCATATTCGCGGGTGCAGTGCGCGGTTTGCGCTCAGTGAAGGAACAGTGAGGTGCAAGGTGCGGTTTGCGCTCAGTGAAGCATCAGTAGGTTGCGAGGTGTGCTGTGCTTTGCGCAGAAAGTTGATGTTGGGGCGCGATGTTTACGATGACTGAGCGACGACGCGTTGTTTGGTCACGTGTGGGTGTTGGTTTGGTTTGGTCCTTTTTAGTGAACCAACCTTCGCAGCATGATTTCGCAGATTGAGTGGGCGACCCGGTGCAAAGGAGGCCCATTGATTCTAGACCTTTAATGAATACCAACGTGCTCATCCATGCATCGTACAGCTGGACAGTTGCGGCGTGCATCTGTTGTGAGTAGTCTGCAATTGTGAGGATGTCGATCTCGGGGCGAGTTTTATCCTCCCCAGCATTGGTAGCTGTGGTCATTACGGTAGGCTCCTGCGGATGAGCAGGGCCTTTGCTCTTCAAGTCCACGTGCTTCGCCTTTACCGTCCCATCCATAGATTTTGATTTCTGATTCATAATCAAATCAAGTCTGATTTGATTTGATTGATTTGACTCAGATTCATGACCTTTTGATTTGACTCTGAATCAATTAAATCAGCCGGCTCAACTTCGGCTATACCCTATCCGACCCACCTTCCACTATGACTAATCGTCCCAGAAGAAGCCGCCTGGCCCAGACATTCGCTGCCCCAGATAAAGATGATGCATATGATGGTGATGCGTCAATTGAACTACTGGACGATACAGGGAATGCAGAGGATACCGACAATACTAGCCTGATCGATGTCAACGAGAGGATTGTCGCCTTCCTTAACGATGCCGACACCCAGTCCCAATCAACTGTACCTTCAACGCCTTCGCCAGTTACTTCTGCGACAGAGACTGGGGCACAGTTTCTTAGGAGGAAGAGGGGCAGCAGTGCACCTTACAGAGGCCTCGGGCAGAAGGACAAGTTAGTTTGGAAGTATGCAAGAGCACGGCTACCGTACGAGGCTGAGAGGGATAATTATGGCCATCAAATCTTCTACTGCGTAGAGGACAATTGTAACTGGAAAGGCCCATCAAGCAATGCGGCTCGTTACCTCCGAAAACATGCCATCTTTGTGGGCAGGTTCTTAGCTACACCCTCAACAATTGCACAAGCCAACAGCCTGCAACAAGGCCTCCATAGTATAGCTCTAAAGTATGCTGAATCTAGTCACAATCAAACCGTTACAGTCCTCCGCAGTGCTGCTTAAAAGCAGTTGTTCCGCAACGCTCTCGCTTGCTTTGTGACCGCGTGCAGTATATCACACAAATTCGTGGTCTCTAACAAATTCAAAGCGTTGATTATAGCTGTTAACCCTAAGGCTGAGCATGTATTGCTTCGCTCTAGTAGCTTACTGTCCTTACGCATTGTCCAGCCGACACAACGATTAACCTTCCCTGCCCTGTCACAACTTGTTATTGACGTGCTCTCTGCCTTTGCAATGAGCGCTGAGTTAAAGCGAACATTCAGCAAGGCGAGAAGGATAACGTCGTGGGAGAGATCTCAGTTGAGTGCCAACACAATTAGATGCTCGGAATTGTTGAAGGATTGGTCACACCGTGGTGTCGCTTATAGACTGCCAAATAACTACATTGACAGTGATGATGGGAACGACAGTGAGGCCCCAAGGACCCCATTTGCAGTATAACTATACAACAACACCAAAAACACCTGACTCTGATTTGACTCTGATTTGACTTTGATTCGTGTTGACTCGGCTTGATTTGACTCTGATTCCGGGTGTTTGATTTGAATAATTCAGGAATCAAAATCTATGGTCCCATCTCTCTTCTGCCATCTGTCTTGGGATTGTTGCACAGGCTTGTCAGACACGAAAACTTCCGAATATTTTTCCCAAGCTCGTGAAAGCTGTCGGTCTTGGATTTTTCTGAGCCCCAATGCTTCGCGTACCAGAATGCAAACTTGATGGCTAGCCATGTCAAAGACGAGGGTGAGCGCCTCCGTTCCAACTACCATACATTAGTATAAGGTTGCTCCCACCTGCTTGAATGTGAAACTCTACACGCACATCCAGACACATACAAACCAACACGCTAAAAACTCATGAATATGGCATCTTCACAGCCAAAGAACGACCCTCTCCTCTAGACCTAGAAACGTACCTGCGAGTAGGATGCGAGGTACCAATTGTGACACAAGTACAAGAGCTTGAAGTCTATAAGAATTGGGTTATAAATGAAGGATTGGAGAGATTTGCTGCAGTGCATGGTGTTAGGCCTGATTTCGTGGGCCACTTTTTTGAGTAACCCAGTAAGCCTGGGCTCGTTTTTGCGTTCTACCTATGTAAGAGTACGTTGGTAGTAGAGCCTGGCTATCCTTAATATGTTATGCATAACTAGCTTCCTTACTCTATTCAAGTACTATTGAAGAGAGACAGGCTACTATTTCAGGTTATATATACTTTGCCCTTTGTTGGTGGATTTTGCTGGTCGTATCGATCACGAATTCTTGTGGCACCTGGTGCAGTTGCGGCGTGCATCTGTTTTGAATTGTCTGCAATTTCTCACCAACATTCATCGCTGTCAGGAAAAGCGACCGTCTGATAGTGATGAATGATTAGCTCGACAGGAAGAAAAATAATTGCCTAACTTGAAGTAACAACACGGCGATTGGGACAAATTCTTTGCGTCGTAGCAAAACATAAAATGGAAAATACGTGTCTTGGATCATCATCAGAATGATTCAATTTACTGCACGCACAACTACAACCATGTGCTTCAATCCATTAAGTTAATCTTGGTGATGCTGTACATCAGGCTCCAACCACATCTTTCTTTGTTGCAGCAATATACAGCAAAAATACACTTCATTGTCCAACCACCTCTACCAACATCACCACCCAAAAGTCTCCACAGTCCCTACCTTTCTACTACCCACAAAATGACAGCACGCTCCGCCCTCTACATTGCCTTGTTATGATAACGTAGATACTAAGCGAGTCGCGCATCCAAGCGAGTCGCGCACCCCACCAACTTTCTAAACCTATTTCACCTCAACCTGCAATGGCTCCACGCCACAACAGTATATTGCCTTCAGCTGAAGGCGATATTCAGCTTGCTATCTTGTCTCTTAATTCTAGCCAGTTACAGAGTAATCGACGTGCTGCTACAATCTTTAGCGTTCCTGAGAGCACACTGCGCGACCGACGCGCTGGAAAGCCTGCCCGACGCGATTGTGAGCCCAACTCAAAGAAGCTTACCCAGCTAGAAGAGGAGGTGATTGTCAGCTATATACTTGACCTAGATCAACGTGGATTTGCGCCTACGTACGCAGCTGTACGTGATATGGCTGATAAGCTGCTCTCAGCACGTGGTGGCTCTCCAGTAGGCAGAGACTGGCCGCGCAATTTTGTCAAGCGTACAGACAGTCTCACAACGCGTTTCAATCAAGCCTACGATAGGCAGAGAGCTCTCTGCGAGGATCCAGTCTTAATCAAGAGCTGGTTTGAGCTTGTAGAGCAAACAAAGGCCAAGTACGGCATCTGTGATGATGACGTCTACAACTTCGACGAGGCTGGCTTTATGATGGGCAAGATCACGACCCAGCTCGTCGTGACAGGATCAGAGAGGAGAGGCCGACCAAAAGCTATCCAGCCTGGCAATCGCGAATGGACGACAGTAATCCAGGGAATCAACGCTGCTGGCTGGGCTATTCCACCGTTCATTATCTTTGCTGGCAAGCACCACTTATCTGCCTGGTACGAGGAGAATATCCCGCGCGACTGGGCCATTGCAGTCAGCGACAATGGCTGGACAACCAACGAGATAGGAGTTGACTGGCTAAAGCACTTTATCAAGCATACAGATGGCAAGGTGGTTGGGGCGCGTCGGCTGCTCATCCTTGATGGCCATGAGAGCCACCATTCTCTTGAGTTTCAGGAGCTCTGCAAGGAGAACAATATCTACACGCTCTGCATGCCGCCCCACTCATCCCACCTGCTGCAGCCGCTTGACGTGGGCTGCTTCTCGCCGTTGAAGCGCGCGTACAGCCGCGAGATCGAGGCGCTGATCCGCGACCACATCAACCATATCACAAAGCTTGAATTTCTGCCAGCCTTTAAGGCAGCCTTTGAGCGATCATTCACGTCAGCCAATATCTGCTCAGCCTTTCGAGGCGCAGGCCTTGTCCCTCTCCAGCCAGACGTTGTTCTGTCAAAGCTAGATGTGCAGCTCCGTACACCTACACCAGTCGCTCTGCCAGAGGCTCCCTGGGAAGCCAAAACGCCGAGTAACGTACGTGAGCTTGAGGCTCAATCAACGTTAATACGTGATCGCATACAACGGCACAAGAGCTCATCACCTGCCTCAATTATTCAAGCAATTGGCCAGCTTAAGAAGGGGGCAGAGGTGATGATGCTCTCAGCTGAGCTAATGCGCGATCGGATTGCCAGCCTTGAGAGAGCCAACGAAGCCGCAAGCAAGCGTAGACAGCGCAAAAAGAAGCGGATCCAGAAGCGCGGGACCTTAACAAAGGGAGAGGGAGAGGACATACTAGCTCAAAGGGAGGCTGAGCAGCAGATTGAGCGTGAACAGCGTCAAGATGGAGAGCGATCAGGCCTCAGCCGTCAGGCTCTGGCGCGCTGCAAGAGGTGCAGAGAGACTGGGCACAACTCACGTACATGTAAAAAAGATACTTTAGATACTGCTTAATCTACTGTATTATTATCTATGTATTATCTCTGGATGTGGTTGAGTTGCACGCTTGGAGAGGTGCTCAAAGTTGGTGGGGTGCGCGACTCGCTTGGATGCGCGACTCGCTTAGTATCTACGTTATTGCCCTGTTGTTTTCATGTTCTCGTCGCGATTTCACCCAAAAATTGGTTCACACCTCCGATTCTCGGCTCTCCACCCACACCCAACCTTTTCTCCACTCAACAGAAAGGCAAAAAGAATGATGCAACTGTGTACTCTCTGGCGGGGAATCGAACCCCGGCCTCCTGCGCGCTGTTTTATGACAAGCAGAAATACTGACCACCTTGTGAGTGTTAGTATTTGATGGACGGACATCGTGGGTATGAGATAGACTTACTATACTACCAAAGATGTTTCTTGTGATTGATGGAAGACTTTCAGATTAAACAATTTCAATACTGCGCAATAAAGGAAGCGTGCGTGAACAGGCGTTGACGGCTGGCCGTGTCGGCTAAATGCGTGGACGACGAAAATTTTGCTGGGCACTGAACCACAACGCACGAACGTCACTTTCCACCCCACCCCAGTGATCATATATGCATGCAGGTAGAGGCTCGGATCTTCGGTATAATACGGGTTCTCTTATTTTGCGAATCTCACATTACCGACTACATGCCCAATCTGGTAATTCTTGAACCACCTTGCGCCACACTAGTCATCAAACCGTCGCTGCAAGTATGTGCCGATGGCGCTCAAACGGCCGCTACGAGGTACGCCATTTCGGACTCCAAGTTCGATAGTCAGAAGAGACGTAGGTTAGTAAAGACCAGATGGGATGATGAAGCGTACCGCCTCCCTCTGCATACGAGGGAAAGTGCCAGGATTGCAATAGTTGAAGTAAGCGAATAAAACAAAGTAATATAAGCAAGAACATCGAGAAGCTGTAGCAAGAAAGCCTTTTTTACAGGCTATCATCGTACAATATACTAGGATAGACAGAGGGGGAGTCGTCGGAGCTACCCCTGTAACTCTCCCTCGTATGTTGCGACAGGCGGTATGGTGGGCAGGGGTGGTGAACCGAGCAGAGCATGTCGAGTCGATATTCGCAAAATGTTGGGTGTTAAATATGAGATTGTTTGACGGTACAGATCATATGGAAAGCCTCTGAGAAGTATACTGTGGATATAAGTTTTGTCATCTAGGGATTTGCACGGTCCAAGTGTCAAGAACAATAGTGTGGTTTGCCATGTAGATACCTACAAAAGTCGCTGCGAATGCAAAGAGGTGCATACATAACCTAATACGAGCTGAGACACGAATATAACTCTAGTATACTACAGCGTAGGGATAAATCGGAGAAAAGACGTCAGAGTCTAGAGCAATAGGAGGTCTGAGTGGCGCATGCTGGAGACCTGACGGCGATTGATGCTGTGTCGCGTGGCTTTGATCCGTATGCTGAGGCGGTGCAATTGTGGCACAACTCCAGGTACTGTCAGTTTGTATCGCCCAGGACGAAAATCGATGGCGAATCTGAGCAATTAGATTGCAACGATCGATCATGCTGCATTGCTGCAGGAGACATACGCAGTTTCGTGGCTATCGCCCTGCATTGTACAACACCGTCCAGAGTACGAGATGTTGCAGGCTACGTCATGCCTTGAAGGCACACATCCAATGCGAAATCGTACCAAGACGAGTGGGGGCGGAAAGACGCGACAAGGCGGATCCGAGAGGAAGCGATGCCTCCCACGGTGAGATCTCGCAAAAAAAAGTGCGCGGCACGGTCAGCAGAAACGTAGGTTGCGTTACTGAGAGACTTGGCGTGGACAGTGTCGCTGAGAGCCGGACCGGTCTCTGGGCATGGTGTTCCAACATCGAATGGAGGAATTGTGAGATGGGCAGGCCCGAAGAGGTGTACATGTCATGCTTCACCGGTGACGGTGTAGTACGCCTCAAGGAAAGAGCGACCCATGGTAGCGCAAAAGAGCGCTGGCAGATATGTGCCTGCCCGGGCAAGCGCCCAGCACCGTTTATCGATGATCGCAAAGTGCGTGCAGGGTGGTGCGGAGGACAACTCGTGGCTGAGTCGAATGGATGCAGCCTGTCCTCCGCCTCAGCATCCATACGAGGGACGTTGGCGCCTCCCGACCTCGACCGCTCAGCTAAGGCCGCTCATTCTCTCTGACAGTCGTTTCTGAACCCATCTTACTTACACTCGATTTCTTGCCAACACTCGCTTCAGTTCTGTTCTTGTTGTTGTTGTTGTTGTATTTGCTCGCATACTAGTCTGGCGATCCCAATACATACCGTGCCTCGGCGCTACCACGTACCCTTCCATAACGCGTCAGGCTGATTCCCACTGCCAGGAATAGTGAGCCTCATCTTGCTGCTCCCAGTATAGAGCAGGCACAGGATAGTCGAAACGCTTCGCCATCACTCGTTTCATTGCAGCCTTTTCGTGCGCTGGATGAGGGGTTCTTCTAGTCTTCGCTGGCACCGCGACAGCTGAAGTGGTAGACGCCGGGCACCGGACCTGAATCGCGAGGCTGCCGCTCCCCGCAGTAGTGGAAGGCGCGAACCACCAACTCAATGCGCAACAACAGCAGCAAGAGCTACATCAACATTGGCGAGGAGAGACAGGAGAAAAGGGAACGCACGCCGTGGTATTGGCGTTTGATCGCTCTCATCGCATCATGGATGATACTGGGAGGGTGAGTCGTGCCTGCTTGCTGGACTCAGGAATGGAAGCTAACACCCACGCAGTTACCTCTTGCTGCCAGGCCTATACACAAAGGAACCGCAGCTTAAGATCAGCCAAGCAGTATTGTCGGTGTTCGTTGTCGCACTGCTCACTGCGGGCTACTCCTTCACCGCACTCCTCTGCTTCGCATGTCGCAATGAGCTTTTCCAGGCAGAGGGTGTCTTCCTGTATGCGCCGCACTCTACAATGGCGCACAAATCACTTGCTAACATCTAGAACAGACCCGCCCTCGCATCGTCCGCAATGGGCCTCGTTTCAATAGCCTACAACTTTCTTTCCTCGCGAGCTTATCTGTGGGGAACGTCCGCCATAACAGGCACAGTGGTGAGCACCACCGCAACGCTCGTGTACGGCATACTCCTTCTCTGGACACACCACCGCATCGTCAAGATCGCCGAGAAATCAGGGCCACGCAACCTCTGGTCCAACGAGTCCTACTACAGCAACTTCGTGCAAAACATGTATCCGACCGCCGCTCGATCGCCGCCACCGAACCCCGAAGCTGTTATATCTGAAGATGACCGCGTGAATCAGCAGATGGCGCTGCTGCTCATGAAGTCAGACCAAAGACCAAGTCCTGATGGCGGAAATACCACGTTTAGAATAGATCTTCCCGAAGATACGGAACAGCAAGAGCGTGTTGCACGAAGCCAGGAGCTCGTGGGCACGCCGGGACATGCGCACGCTGACTGGGGACGTAGTCGCGCAGATAGCAGGCCTGATAGTCTTGGCGAACAACAGGCCTGGGAGCGGTGGCAGGATCGTGGCCGGACGACAGATCGACCCGCGAGCATAGATCAGCGAAGCACACACTCCCGGGGCCTTAGTCGTGAGGAACGGAGACGAGAGATTGAGCTGGGCCGCACATGACCGGTCAGTCCTTTCTCTCGGTTGCCATCCTTTTGTGACTTCGGCGTTGAGCATAGTTACCGGTACATCACACATTTGTTGGTAGCTTTGGAGTTTCTCGGTCCGGCGTTACTTGGAATCTCGAACGATTGTGATTCGGCATAGTTTTGGGTTGCATGATGGGTCTAATGTGGCATGATTTGCAATGTACAACGGATGGATCCTGTGGATATATCTTGAAGCTTCGGCTTTTCCAGCAGCAGTAAGGTTCGACTGTTTACATAACACTTCAAACATCAATATTTGCTGGAACGCTCTCCTTTCACTTTCACAAGTTTACATAACGTTCACGTCTCCCATCTACTTTCTTGACTCAATGCGTGGTCCAAGGAGAGGTACATCGCGGACTTCGATAATGTTCTCGAACGTTCTGCCATCGTTGCATCGACTCATTGCTGATTCCCGAGCGTTGGCCCCGATGTAGACCGTAGATGCGACCTATGGGCGCAACGACCGTCGATGCATGATTCGGCTCGGACATCTAGTACGAAGAGATGCAGTTTATGAGCTGCATTCTCGCGAAGAACTCTTTGCCTATCAATATGTCGGCACAGTCTCTCCTAGGAAGTTGGTAACGTGAGCTGCGTCTGACAACTCTCGCAAGTCCGAACACATCGAATGGTCACCCTGTCGCTGACGACTGCCCTGCTTCGTCATTCACAACCACCTAATGGTATTGTCGCAAACAGGGGTTGACCACAGAACAACGTACACTTGTGAACCATTGCACTAACTCGGCTCCGTGGAAGATTGTCGCCGCCCAGCTTGGTGAACTTAGCTGATCTGACTAAATTACCGTGTTTCGTTGTTGTCTTCTCTGTTATCTTTGTTTTGGCCTCTCAAAGCACGGATTGAAGACAGCCTGACGAAACAATGCATTGTGTCTTGAATGAACTGGCTTACATGTGCGCAGCCTCATTAGGGAAAGTGGGTGAACGGGAAGAAGGGGAAAAGTGGAAAGGTAGATGAGAGGACGAGGGAAGTGGTGTGTGGGTGGGATTTGCGAAGGGGTGGGAGATGTAAGCTTTGGCAACTTCTAGGCTACGAAATGAATATCTTTTGTTATTTGAAATATCTGTTCGCATGTTTGCTGCTGTGAGTGCGACGCGAGAGAGTGTCTCATGACGAAGCCAGTTAGACTTTGAGCGCGAACTGCTTCAAGTACTCGTAGTGCTCTACGTTCGCAGCAACTGTGTCGCGGATAGTCTTCGCGCCTTCTTCGCCGTACTTCTCGGTCCACTCGGCAAAGAGCTGCTCGTTGCTCTTTTCGGCTTTCTTCTGTAAATTGTGTTAGCATTCCCTCCTGAAATACGTAATCCACAAAAGTCACTCACGTGCGTCCTAGCCCTCAACTCCGTGCTGTCCAGCGCATCCTCGTGGAAGCCCTTCCATTTCTCAAAGGCTTCCTTGGCAAGTTCCTGGTTTTTCTCGTCGTCCCAGATCAGCATCTGAGGATCCCACTCGATTCCCGTGGTCTTGCAGAACGCCTCGATGGTCTTGGCAGGCTGGTTGAGAAGGTCGTCTGCGTCGATGACGCAGATCTCGACGGCGTCACCGTGACCGTTGGTAGTATCATTCGTCGTACCATTGGTGCCGTTCGTTTCAGCCTTTTGGCCAGCAGAATTTGGTCCGATCTGGCCTTCGGCACGCAGGTAGTCGAAGAAGCGGCGCAACTCGTCGTAGCCAGCTTCATCGGGGCGGAAGTTGTAGAAGCCAGTCATTTTGTCCAGGGGAGGGATGGTGCAGCGGTAGTAGCTGGGAATGCTGTGTTTTGGGTGGCGGATGAGGAAGGTGAAGTGGTATGTCTTCAGGAGATCTGCTGGGATGACGCTGGGGTTGTTGGGCTCGCCGTGGGTGTTGTAGGGATACGGTGGACCTTCTGACTCCTCTCGAGTTCTGGCTGGTGAGAGCTGGGTGGTATCTGTCCCGACTCCGCGGCGATAGTTGGAGAGCGATGGCGCAACGGTTGAAGGCTTGCCGCTGGGTGGTATCCAGTATTGTGCCATGTCTTTAATGAAGGCGCGCTTGCCCTAGAATTTGTTAGCCTAAGCTTCTTGCTACTGTACTGATATTTGTGATTATGTTGGCCAATAATTAGAGATCGCGGAAGTACATTCGATCTCTGCCTTCCAAAAAACCACCAAAGTCATGTCGTAAGCTAGCTCTGGACGAAAAGCAGATGAAGAATCTTGAAAGAAGTATTTGCTGGAAAAAGACCTGGGGCAGTATAACGCGGCCAATTTAAAATCAAGAAAAAAGAGCCGACCGAAGCTAGAAAATCAATGTCACGAACCTCAGAGTTTTCTTTAGCAATTCTGTCGAAAATCGTGCGGTATGTGCTATCAGCCATGCCGCTCTCTTTTCTCGCCTTAGCATCGTTCTCATAGCGCTCAGCAAGTCGCTCAGGTCCGAAGTAGTAGGCATCGCCAAATGGCTCGTGAACGCATTGAAGCGTTTTGTGTCGTGTCATGAAGACCTAAGCGGCTGTGAGTTTCTCCATATCGGCCATTGCAGTCAAAGTAGGCTGCATACCCGCTCGAAGGCCGTCGAGCAGGCCCTAGGGTGAGTGGCCACAAAGATGGGCTTTTGCGACATGATGTCGTCTATGACTTTAAAGGCCTAAGGTTGAAGGATCTGTGTTCCAAATATCCGTTCACGGTGTCGAAGAGGTGGAAGACGGCCCAGGTATATTTCAAACTGAGCGTAAGTGTCCGGCGAAAACAACGGGTCCGGAAAGATTTATAGAAATTTCAGCAACAAGACTTCGACTGCTGATCCACAATCTGTTGGGATGTTTCGCGAGGAGTTGGATTAGATTCGCTGCTAGTAACGCACCTAGACAGCGATGAAAGGTCCGCACGGCTTTGACACGGCAAAACAGACGCTCTCCAGATGCGCCAAGTGAGTGTGGTTGGCAGCATGGTAACCAGGCCCTCGGCGCACGGCAATGATTGCTGTCGAACGGCTGAGAATTCCCGCAATCGTCTTTCTCCATGTCCTGATGGTAACCACTCCACGCGGAAGGATTCGCCGGATGATGTCACGGCTCGAATTCGGCTGTCACCCCTCAGTGGGACGCTAGCCACTTCCGTTCATGGAAGCGACGTACCGGTCGGGTAATCGCACGCTAGATACTTCACCCTCAAACGTCTTTCGCCTCCTCTCTTTGATAGGGTACTCGCGCCGCTCTGGGCCTCTCGTATTGCAGCCGGACACTATCTGAAAGCACGACATTGCGTGGCTGTTTTGCGTTGTTGACCGTGCGACGCGTGATATGTTCGAACAGGATGGTTTGTGGACTATTTCCTTCATCAATCACTCCACACCACACGCATGCGACATGTGTCCTCTATGGTATCGAGAAACAGATTAGGGCAAGGGTCTTTCCTCCGGCGGCTGATGTCGCGTGAGACCTTCAGGACATCACGACGCCCAATGATAGCATGCGACACTGCCCCCAGGAGCTTGCACGAAAGCCGACCACACTCAAAAGCAAATGCGACCACCAACAACGGCCTCGCTCGGCATGTCTATGGTGACAGTCAGTCAGTTCCAACACCCACAATTGTCGACTGGTTAAAGCAGCTTCTTGACTTACTGGCTAAGCAAACATCGAGCGCAACAGCGGGCATCTGATCGGCGCACAAGCTAACTCAGCAGCTTGGAGCTGCTTCAGTCTTTCAGAAACGTGAGAATTGAGACTCGCGTGTTGGGGATGTACTGTCTGCTAGCAGCTACGAACGGAGAAGCAAATATTGGGGAAGGCTTAGCAGACCAAACACTGTGTTGCAGACCGTGATATCGAACGGATGTGCAGTACCTTTGCACAACCATATTCCACGTCGTTTATCTCGGTCGTTCTCGCTCGCAGCTGGCAACATGCAGTAAAGGACGAAATTTTGCACAAGTCAATTGTTGCTTACCTGGCCACCTCCAGGACGATAACAAAACGTGGCAGGATCTTGTCCATTTCTACCAAGGGACCTGGATCAGACTTCTTGCAATCATAGTCATCAGCCTATCTCGCGTCAGCACAATCCGCGATCGAAAACGTCTACAACCCTACGGAACAGGCTTTTGCATGTCAGGTCAAGCATCTATCAGGGCGGCGTGTGTCGCATGTCGCTAAATCGGGACACATCCAACACATCTCTCCTCGTCCCCGTTGTGCGACCAGATGCGTCATCCCTGTGCTTTGTGGCCACCAATCCGCACCTCTCGCCTCCGAGGATGCGGCTCGCTGGATTGAAAGTATATCCGACCGCTTACCCTAAGCTTTTGATACGCTCTATGAGGTCTCATACCAGCGGTGGCGTATGGACGTGCAGTCTCATTTTTCCCATTGGCTCACGCAGCTTGTTCAAAGTCCACCTTGTTTCAAGTCCACGCTCAAGGCTTGCATGTCTTGGGGAAGGAAGAAATGTGGTTGAGCTTATCGGGCATGGCAATGGCCATCAGCGCGCATTGAGCCGTAAGCTTACATTAGGGGAGAGCCTTGGAACCGATGGCCTTGAGACTCTACGCACCCATTGTTTCTACAATCTGTCTCGATTGTCTAGGAAGGTGAACAATACCACCCGAATGTGCTAACGCAGGAGCAGATTCTGGGCCTTATCGCTCGTCGGATGAGACTGGCTCTTCTTCCGCCACTAGTCACATTCGGATTGTCCTTTCTTTTCACACGCCTTGCCTCATTCTCCTGATTAGTACTGACGTCAACAGAAGCTCCAGCTTCTTCTTCTTCGTCGACGACTTCGCGGTCAAGGTTCCTCTAACATGCACTTCATGGGCTTGAAAAGTAAGCCAGTGTTGCATGTGAGCCAGGCACCAACAAGGTACACCCCACGTGAGCCATTCGCGATGGCGATACTGGGAAATGTGCTTCTGATTCACGCAGCGACCCCGATTCACGTGCGCTCAATATAGGTATAGACCGCTAACCAACTCAGGTCCACCTACAGTGGGCCACGAGGTCCAGATCATCGGGCGCTGATGTCGGGCAAAACCCTATCACTCCTTGGAATCATCACTGCAAATGCCGGCTGCAACACCATGGAGATAGCAGCTCACGACATCGCGGCAACCGTACCGGGCACTATTGTAGCGTTCGCAATGTTGATCGGCGATACCTGCTACTTGCACAGATAGCCTCACAATCGACGCTGGAAGATTAGAATGAGAGACTTGAAGCATAGCAAGACCGCATCGCCTTTCCGTTCTTCGGCTACAGTGGTACTATTCACACCATCGATTGAAGCTTTATGTAGCCTGGAGTTGTCGGGAGACAGGAGAGCTCACGAGGTTGCAGTCTGCAGACAGTGGTAATCCATCCACCACTGCCTCGGCTTCTATGGCTGCTCTAGGCCCTCATTCTTACAGCAGTCTGCGACCCAACATGCTTTTATATAGTATGCCACGGCATGCTGCCGATAGGCTGCCAGCAAGCTGTGGACTTTGTCATCTGCACCGGGATTATCATTCCGCCCTTGTCGAGTTCTACCGGTATGTACTCGATACCACAGCCTGGGCTCCCTCCTACAGATCACAGCCAGCGGGCATTATTGGCAGAGTCCTGGTAACCAAGGTGTGGCAGACTTAGCGTGTCCTAATTCTCCCGAATGCAGATCTCAGGCAGCATTGCACAACGCAACATGGTCTTTCGTCTTGACTGACAACACCATAGGTTGAGCAAGCTACTATGATAGACTTCCCCTTATGCGGATGCACTGGTTTCCCCCCCATCAGCAGTATTGGCCCACTCCACACAGTGAGTCAAGTGCGAACTGGCGAAGTCATATTCCTAACGATGCCGCCGGTGAGGTCAGCCGAGAGTGAGGCGATGCTCTGGTGAAATTTTCGCCTTGAGCATCATATTCGGAGTGCTCGAGCCCAATAGTTTGGCGTGCATGCAGTTGGAATGGGCGGGCTTACTTATTAGACAGATACCCAACTACGAACCAAGCATGTTGAGCGAGCGCCCCTGCATCCTTGGAAAAAGCCCGACTCAGCCCCATGTTGTGGATGTATAATACCGTCTCAAAAAACGCAACGATCTGTAATAATGCGCCGAGGCGGACAACTTGACAGTCTGGAAGATCTCTCGTTTGGCGTATGTACTACGCAAGCATCAGGGCGCGATTTAAGCTCGGGCCGTTAGCCCACGCTAGTTAGTGTGAACGTGCGACAAGTCTCATTGGTCGCGCATTAACATGGGAGACTCACAAACCAGATCATGGCTCTGGATCCCGCATGAAGCCAAAATGCTTAGGTTCCTACAGTGGGGTGTGGATCGATGCGAGGCATCGCCCCACAAGGTCCCTCAGGGACGGCACGGCATAGTGGGCATCCGCATACATGGCTCCAGAATAATGGGTATCTCTCAAACTATCGCAAAGTGTTCACCTTTCGGAGCTGCCCCATACCGCTGTACTCGGCCAGAAGTACGCCGGATATTAGGACTTTAGGAATTTTCGAACCGCTGGCTAGCCGCTACCTCACAGCATCCATCAGTATGCACACCTGACCGATATATATAGCACTACTGTTATTTCCTCACCGACCACGAGAGTTTTGGAAATACTGGTTCGCACTGGCATATCAACCTGTAGCCGAGTTGTGAAGTCCCTGTCGTTCCTAGGATCACTTCCGTTCGTGCATTCGCCAAAAATGTCCTCCGGATCACCAATCGAAAGCTGGGTCAGCAACCCAGACGAAGATCATGGACCCCTCATGACCGTCGTAACCTGGTCGCTCTTTGGTATAGCCACTTGTTTCCTGGTCGTTCGATATTACCTTCGCCAAGCCCAGGGGAAGTTATGGTTTGACGATGGTCTACTCGGAATCAGCTGGGTATGTCAAGGCAGAGTCCGAATTTGAACGGGTGACTGAAATTTTCTAGTCGTTACTGCTTGCTCAAGTTACCATAAACCAATTTTCCATGAATCTCGGGTTTGGGAAACATGTACTCGATAGTAAGACAACGCCGGAAGATTGTAGATTTAGTCAAAATCTGATCTCTGTATCTAGTCGACTTGGGCCACCTGGATCGTATCACATTATACGGTGCGACAGGGCTTACAATCAACATTATCGCTACCAGTCTGAGCAAGATCGCCTTCGGTGTCACTCTGCTCAGACTGACAAACGGATGGTACCGATACTACGTATATTTTGCGATAGCTACTCTGGCGATCTTCGCTACACCAGCCGCTGTTCTTCCTTGGGTACAATGTAAGCCGTTAGCAAAGGCCGTTCTGGACATCATCCCTGGCACATGCATTGATAAGCGACCTACCATTCATTTCGGCCGCTTCCAAGCTGGTAAGGGCAGCATCTGCTGATGTTAAGTGATTGTCCTGCGCTGACCTCAGAACAGTATGGTCAGCACTCATGGACTTTTCTTTGGCTTTGTTGCCGTGGAAGATTTTGTGGAAGCTCCAGATGCGTACGACAGAGAAGATCGGCGTCTGCTTCGCCATGAGCTTAGGGATCCTGTGAGTAGACCCGAATGTGACAACAACGACTTGTGCTGACTCTTCTGAAGAGCAGGAATTACCTCTATTCTCAGAGGCAGATACATTGAGTTGTTGACGCGACAGGACTTGTCTTGTAAGAACATCGCCTCGAGCTGAATCACCCCAAAAGCCATCACTGACTTGAGCCAGACGATGCCTACAACTGGCAAATATGGTCCACAGCGGAAGTCTCTATGACCATCGTCGCTATGTCGATCCCCATCCTCCGCGTGTTCTTCAAGCAAGCAATCACCCACTACCAAACCAATTCGAGACAAACCAAGTCGGCGACTGCCTCAACACCTACGAGCAGCGCGCTCGCAAATTTGAGCTTGCGCCGATCAATTAAGATGCCAACGAGCATAGCGGACAACTTTAGCAGCGACTCACGAGCGGACGTCTTCGGGAGACACACTAGTAGCTACCTGGAACTCGATGATCTCGCTGTCGACGAGAAGACAGGGCGCGTATCCTGCAAGACTCCGGAATCGGTCCCAGATGGTCCCGAGCAACAACCGCAGCAATGGCCTATGCGAGACCAGGCATGACCACGTCCATTCAGCCGCGTAACGAAGCTCCAAGTCCCAGTGTTTGAGTGTTAGCATAAACACCTGAATCAAATACGAGCAATCAAGATTGACCTGGCTTGAATTTCCTTGCATTCGCAATCGTCCGACATTTGAGCCGACGAGTACTTGACACCATCTACGTGTGCTCAAGGACGAGCAGGCTTGCTGTCACTACTGGCAACTCAACAACTGCATTTTCACCACGCATTTGTCTTGTCCGCATGATTTTCAGCGCAAATCGAGAGCGTATTAGCGAGCATTTGCAACGAGAGAATGAGATGAAGCCAGAGGACAGGGCATTTGGTGATCCAGTCGCTCTCTGACACAAAGTCCTCCCATGAACTAGAATTACGGCCTACAAGAACAGATACGTTTCTTCCAGTGCGTGAGCAGCTATGAAGGAAGAGTCGTTCCGTTACACTCGTCACACAGCTAAGCTCGTGGAGGCATCCTAATTTCTGAAATCCCTGACCTTGGTGGGACCTTCGACAACAGCGTTGCGACTTCGTTTGTCGGTGAGATGTCGCCTGGGAGATTATTTTAGGCAAGGCAAGCCCCAGGCCAATGCAGCCATGAGATCATGCGTCACCAGGAGTCCCCCTTTTCACCCATGTAGGTAGCTACCTTCATGCACACCAAAAAAGCGCCACTAACTGCTTGGGCAGCTTTGCACATACTACATCCCAGTCCTCGGCGATTCTCCCGGCCTCGTCTGGCACTGTCCATCCTGCCAGGAACAAGAACTTGGATACACTAACGACAAGACGCCGTTCGAAAATTGGCGCATGAGTCGCTAGATTTAGTGACGGCTGCAACCTTATCGTTCAAACGTATCTCATTTCATGGAGTCTCCTAGATGTGTGATATCAATAGTTATACGACTAGCCTAAATCTTGCGCTACGCGGGCCACGAGCCGCGTACCGCTGGCGCTAGGCGAAGATCTACAGACCCTAGGGAATGCTACGGGCCAATTGGAAGAGACGTAATGAGTCGCTTAGTATGTCGATCGCTGTGTTGCTATTGTGTATTCGAGCAGGTGAAGCGAATATTGAGGCTCTACTGACTCTGACACCTCCCACACGTGGCGAGCTACTCGGCTTCTTCTGGAAGCATGGCATTGTTCTACACGTGAAGATAATCCCCTTTCATGACGAAGGTTATAAACCTCCTTACTGCACCTTGCACCAAGGTACGCCTCCAGTAGACCGATCTTGAAACGCTCCTTAATCTTTCATTGAGCTTGCTGTTTTTTCTTCTCGCAATTATGAGAGTCTCACTGCTATGCGGCGCGGCGCTCTATTCTACGGCGACATTTGCTTTCCCTACCAATTTGCCCAAGGGTGAGATTGGTGAAGATGTACTCGCTGAGATCTCAGCTGTGATGGCGCGGGTCACGAGGGAGGCGGAGACAAAGCGACAGTCCGGTGTCGAGAAGCGGGCGCTGTCTTTCAATGCTGATGCTCAGCGTGTCAGTACTACTGATGAGCACAAATACGTAAGTACTGGCACTGTTCGACGGATATCAATTCGCTGACACTCTTGCTTACTGTAGGTTGCACCAGGTCCCAATGACCTTCGAGGGCCTTGCCCGGGCTTGAACGCCATGGCCAACCACGGCTATCTGCCGCACAACGGTGTATCATCGATCGTGCAGATGACGACGGCGGCCAACGAGGGTACGCTCAAGTGTCCCAGCTATGCACAAATACTAATAATCATCTAGTTTTTGGCATGGGCGTCGACTTATCCGCCTTCCTAGCCGTCTACTCCGCCGTCATGGCCGGAGACCTCACCTCCTTCTCGATCGGCGGCCCGCCAGGAAGTGGTCTCCTCGGCGGCCTAGGTTCCTCACTCGGTCTCCTAGGCAAACCACAGGGCCTGAGCAGGTCGCACAATCGCTTCGAAGGAGATGTATCTCCTACACGGCAGGACCTGTACAAGACCGGCAATCCAGTCGCTCTCGACGTGTCCCTGTTCCAGCAACTCGCCGACATGCCCCTCGGCCCCAGCGGCTACGACCTCAGCGTAATGACGCCCTGGCGCGTCAATCGCTTCAGAGACTCAAAGGCGACTAATGGCCGTCTGTTTTGCGGAGCGTTCATGCAGTTCGCCATACAACCCGCGACATCCCTCTTCACATACCAGTTCTTCGCCAACCGTTCTGCCGAGCACCCAGAAGGCTACCTCGATCTAGACACAATGAAGTCCTTCCAAGGTGTCACGGGCAATAAGGGCAACTTCCAATGGTCCTACGGGCGCGAGAAGATCCCGGATAACTGGTACAAGCGCCCGGTCGGAGAGGAGTACACCATAGCCGCCTTCACAGCCGACGCCGTGAACCAACTGCTTGAAAATCCTGAATTGATCGTCGTCGGCGGCAATACCGGCGAGCCAAATACCTTCACTGGCGTAGACATTGGCGACCTGACCGGCGGCGTATATGACTCGGAGACGCTCCTCCAAGGGAATAACGCCATGTGCTTTGCGCTCCAAAATGTTCAACAGGGCGCGCCAGATGTGCTTAGGGGCTTGGTCGGAAATCTCTTAGTCGCTGTGCGGAAACTGTCAGATACGTTGGATCCGTTGATCGCGTCGCTGGGGTGTCCGCAAATTGCAAAGTACGATAAACTGTTGCTGTCCAAGTTTCCGGGCGCGGAGGGCGCGCTATAAAATCAGGCAACGAACGTGTCTGTCGTGCATAGATTTGTAAAAGAATATGTGAACAAACTCTAATGTTTTTTTTTCCGACTGCTGAATATGTATCCAACATTGCTAGCCTAACTATATTATGCATTAACCCGAAGGAGGTTGTACACTTCTGACACGAGAAACATTTCTGGCCCGGAGAGAAGTAGCATAAGTCTCCAGGGAGACGAAAAGCAACCGCACTGGACCCACGCCTTTCTCCACCATAATTCCATCAGGTATACACTTCAAAATACTTTACCGCGCGTAGTATTGGACCTCGTTGACTTACAACTAAAGCAGGGAAAGAAACGGTCAGCGGCAGCATTATCAACGAAAAACCTTTTCGGTGACTTGGTTTACTTCCTTCCACCTTTGAAGGCCAAAAAAGTGAGCGACATCTCATTTTGTGAATAGCGACATATTTTACAAGACGCACTTCAACAATGGAACAAGGCTTTTCAAGCGCGACAAGCACAAATTACGAATTTCAACGCTAGAAACGTTGGGTCAGCGTGTGAAACGTGGAGTCAAAGACAGAATGCTCGGTACGCTTCATGGAATGACTTATATGCAGTGACTGATTAGCTTCAAGCACCTCACCTCACAGTGGGAGGCTGCCATCTTACACCTCCACGAAACGAAGCGTACAAAAAGCACTTGGACCCTAGCACTTCCTAACCACAGAAGCATATCCATCTTGACGAACATAAAATCCTCAACGACAACACTATCATCCCCCTGTCCGTCTCGCGTACACGACTTTGAGGCGTCAAGCCAGCCAGCCTCAAAATCAAAGGCTTCAGCTCGCTGTCAATCAATGCATCAAAATGCGATCCAGACTCTTAGGTATATGCAGCTTTTACATGTGTATCGCCAGTTCTCGGAATTCCCGATGGTTCGGATAGGTAAGGGTGCGTTGTTGAACACTTAGGAGTGATGTTTGGCTCCTGCAGAAAAAGGTTGGTAGAGGACGCCACGCGCTCAAAACTGCCCTAGAATGTCTGTAGTAAGGGACTTCTGTATCCAATCTCTTGCTGCGTTCTCTGGGTCATGCGCGATCAGAGACAGTATGGATTTTTGTCGCCTTGCTGTCGAACAAGAGCAGAACAGGGTATGATGAGGTCTTGCATATACACTACTCTGTGGCGGCAGATCAAGCTGTCTTGCTAAACTCATTCGTGCTGTGTGACGTACGTGAGGTGTAAAGGTTGTGGCCCATCAGCTCACGACGCGCCATCCTCATGCTCTAGCGTGGGTCTGTCGCGCCTTCTTCCGCTACTCATCTCACCTCTGCTGACACGAGCAATCACAATGCGATCGACAAGCATCATCATATACCTTCTCAGTTGATGTTCATGAATCTTTACATTAATCCATTTAAAAGCAGGCTTGTACAATATACAGTGTGCAAGTACAGTTTCCACCGCTCGCATCTAACAAAACACTCTCAGCAATCTCATCCTAGTACTTCTCAGGCTTATTTCTTGCCCCAGAACTCGCCTCCCAACCACCTGTTCAGCATCTCAAGCGACGCCTCAGGCTGGTCGTACGGCACCATGTGGCCACCAGCGTGAATCTTCAAAAAGGTGAAGTTACCGTGGCTCTTGACCTGACCCACAGTCTTGCCATCACCATTGATCTTGAAGTCCTCCATCTTGGCCTTCTTGTACTCCTTCTGGCCGGGCCACTCAAGCGCCTCGGACCACGCCTTGTTGCCGAGCCAGTTGCAGATGTAATCAGCATCGCCAGCGTAGATCAAGACTGGAATCTCCTCGAGGATGGCGGGCACGACGCGGTGGTACGGCTTCATCCAGTCGCCCTGGAGCAGGAAGTTGCGGTTGATGTCGAAATTGCAGGACTCGTAGTTGGAGACCTCTGCGCCAACGGCCTTCATGACCTCCTTCTTGTTGAGGTAGCCCTGTATCCAGTCAAGCTCGTCGTAGCAGAGGCTGTTGCTGCCGCATGGCTTGCGCACGTCGTATACGTTCTGGCCGGTGCGCTGGTACGGGCCAATCATAGCGTTGTTACAGTAGATGGAAGCGGGCACGCAGGACCAGACGGACTCGGACTTGTAGCAGTTCTCGATCAGGCTGGCGCAGCGCGGGTAGGCGTTGTCCATGGAGGCGCACTCGCTCTCGCCAAGGACGGCGGGCCAGCCACCATCACCGCAGGCCATGGGGCGGTAGTACTCGTACTGGGTGAGGCCATCGGTCAGACCGTTGCCGATGAGGACGGACTGCAGGTTGATGTTGCGCTTCTTGTGCGAGAGAATCTCGGACGCGAAGACGGGGATGTAGTGCCCGGCGTACGACTCGCCCGAGATGTGGAAGGGCTGCTCGGAGTACTCGGGGAACTGCTTGAAGAAGAGGGTGAGCAGGGCGTAGATGTCCTTGCCGGCGGCGACAGTGTTGCTGACTGAGCCGCTGGAGTACGAGTAGCCGACGTTGACGGGCTGGTCAAGGAAGATGACCGAGGCGTTGGCGTTCCACGAGTACGGGTTGTGCTTGATCTTCTGGTCCTTGGTGATGGAGGCCGGGCCGAGCTCCATGAAGAGGCCGGTCAGCGACGAGCAGCCGGGGCCGCCGTTGAGCCACAGGACAACGGGGTCATTCTTGGGGTCATTGCGCGACTCGAAGAACCCTGGATGATGTCAGCAGATGTGGTTGGGGGGGTTGGTAGCCAGGCGGGTACTCACAGTAGAACAAATGCTTGTCCTCCTCGTTGTCGTCAAGGTAGCCGCTGTACTGCTTGACCTTGTCCACGCCGAGCACGCTGGGGTCGACCTTCTTGACGCGCAGGTCGAACTGCTCGAGCTTGCCGTCGATCTCGCGCTCCTTCTCGCCGTTGGCGTTCTCGACCCAGACGCTCTGCACGTCGGCGCCCTTGACGATGTGGTCCCACTCGCTGTCGTGCTTGCGCACGTGTGGCTTGGGGCTGGAGAAGAAGGACGCTTTTTCGAAACTCTCCGGGAACATCAGGGCGATCTCGTCCCAGGTGGCGCGGGCCTCGCTGGTGAGCGACTTGAGGCTCTCCTCGAGGTTCTGCAGCGGCTTGTTCCACGCATTCTCCTTGAGCTCGCTGAAGCTGTCGGAGAATTTGAGCACCTGCTGCTGGCCCTGCTGCGGCGCGACGGCTGCGGTGGCGGCGCCGATGAACAGCGCCGAGGTAGCGACCTTCATGGCGGGTGGTTGTGTGAGCTACCGGAGCTTAGAGATTGATTGTTAAGAGTTACAACGGGTGCTTCGATGAGTCAACAAAGAAGCAATGGAGAATGATGGAGTGGAGGGAGAGAGATGGAACGAGGCGGGAAGGTGTGTTGGAAGAGCTGCCCTGGTTGCCTAGGGTGAGCGGCTGCGTCATGTGGTAGCCGCTCGGGGCACACGCTCCAGATAGCACGGACATAGCGTTTCAAGCCACCACCAGGGCTCCAATCGAGGCTGTGAGCAGTCAGGTGCTGCCATCGCGAACAGATCGAATGCATCATCACATTCGCTTTCACTCTTTTTAGTCACTGTCCTCCATTCCAGGTGGCGTTTGTTGTGCCACAGCTGTCCCCTGCAGTGAACGCTTCCGCTGTAGCTCCCGCTTCGAGCCTAGGCCCACGGCAGCCTTGCTGTGACACATGTGCAGAGGTGGTGGAGTGCGGAGAGCGATGATGCGCCTGCCCCACCAAAATAATTATGTCCAACTCGACCAAAGATAACATCTTGCCTCAACACCACATCTTTCTCACCCATACCCTTTATAATCGCACAAAATGCCGATAAACCAACCATCTAACCAGGTCAAGCTGACCAACGTCTCGCTCGTGCGCATGAAGAAGGGTACGCACCTCTACACTGTCCCTACCCTCCGCGAAATCTTACTAACACCCATCCACAGGCAAAAAGCGCTTCGAAATAGCCTGCTACAAGAACAAAGTCCTCGAATACCGCAACCGCATCGAGCTCGACCTCTCCAACGTCCTTCAAATCGAAAACGTCTTCCTAAACGTCTCAAAAGGCCAAGTCGCGCCCAAATCCGACCTCGAAAAAGCCTTTCCCAAGAAGCCCCTCGAGGACATCATCAAGGACATCTTAGACAACGGCGAGCTCCAAGTGGGCGAGAAGGAGCGCAATGCAGAACTCGAGCGCACGAAAAATGAAGTCATTGATATCGTGGCGGGGAAGCTGGTGGATCCGAAGACGAAGCGCGTGTACACGAGTGGCATGATTGAAAAGGCGCTGGATGGGCTGACGCATTTGAAGGAGGAGGAGGGCGAGGAGAAGGGCAAGGGCAAGGAGTTACCCAAGTGGACGGGTATCACAACAACGAAGGCGGCGAAGTCACAAGCCTTATTCGCAATGAAGGCGCTCATTGCACATCAGCCTATACCTGTCGCGCGCATGCAGATGAAGCTGCGCATTTCGTGTCCGACTTCCGTGCTCAAGCAAGCGGCAAAGACGGCACCGAAGGCACAAGCGGCGGAGGAGAAGGCGGCGAGCACAGCCACAGGCACGGTCAAGGACGCGATACTAGCTCTTATGGTGAGCGTCGAGAGCCAGGATACGGTCGGCGCGGAATGGGAAGCTGTGGGTCTTGTCGAGCCGGGCGCGTTCAAGGGCTTGAACGAGTTGATTGAAGGACAGACGAAGGGGCGTGGCAATGTCGAGGTGCTAGAGATGGCGGTTGGCGCGGATGATTGAGGAAGTATACCCGAGTGGTGACACGTCGCGACGGAGCGAATGCACGATTTCACGTGTTGGATTGCACGTTGCTCGGAACGGACACGGGGTAGTCTGGGATCTATCTGGCGATCTAGGAGGAACAAACGCAAGGCGATGCGCATGGGAGCCCCGTGGCCGCCGCTCGTTCGCCGTCTTACCCAGTCGAGGCTGCAGAGGGCATGGAGCCATTCACGGCCAGACCTCCCGCAGCATGACCCCAAGATCCGTCCTTCGAGGACGCGCAGTGGTCGCATAAGATCCAGCGGCCTCGATGTACTTCCCAAGTCGATTTCCGCAACACTAGATACCCACAATCGATACCATCACAACAAAGCACCTCTTTACTCCTCGCCCTCGCATAATATCGTGACCCAGCTCCTATCAACTATCGTGCACTTCCCCTTTCGGCATCTAGCTTTCAAGCCCTACGAACTACATCCCATCCTTGTCCAACGCACCCTATATCAACTGGTACCACGATACCCCAGATCCCGTCTCGGGTACTCTTCATCGCTGCGGGTTGGTCCGTCGCAGCCGTAGCTGCGTGCATTGTGAGCCACTCGTTGCGAGCCAGCTGTCACCGCGGGTACATGAAGATACGTGCCGCTGCAACTACGGGCGTGGGGTGCATTGGGCTAGTCGGACATTGTGTTCTAGGAGATCACTATTATGGCGAGTCTCTTTGACGTGAAGGTTGTACTCTTTGTGTTCCGAACGCCAGATATGAGATACGTTACTTTACTATTTT